>ENA-OWNQ01000010-OWNQ01000010.1-gut-metagenome-genome-assembly--contig:-NODE-10-length-254354-cov-25.766880_pt1 | contig 254354 bp, 155 predicted proteins | sample MGYA00248252_ERZ651782 | MGnify/ENA primary metagenome ERZ651782 (study PRJEB26908, sample SAMEA4031705) | gut metagenome | biome: gut; feature: normal infant; material: stool | place: China | collected... | reverse complement strand
TTACGTAGGGCGTTGCCCTACGCTATATAATTAAGCCCTTTCAGGGCACTCCGCAAAATTATCATTTAGCTCATTTCCGTACCGAAATGAACTATAATGGATTACCGGCTTATGTAGTTAATCAAAACAAAAGTAGAAAACGTTAAGCAATTTTAAAAAGACCACTTCTTTTTAGGAAAGACCTTCTAATGGCCTGTCTTTTATATGTATTTGTCGATACACAAGACTATACAAAATCAGGTAGAAAAAGTTTGAATCATTTTCTACCTCATAATAGAAGTTTATGATGAAAATATCAGTTATAAATATAAATAATTGGCTAATTAATTACTATTTTTGACACGTAAATGAAAAACAGCGAATAACCCCTATTAAAAACTTAAAATATGATGAAGAAACTACTCACAGCCACTGCTATCGGCTTGGCTTTGTTAACTTGGCACACCAGTTGTACTCAACAACCAAAGGCTCCGGAAGCCTTTACTCCTATCAAAGTAGAAACTCCTGCCCGCCCTACCGGACAAGAAGATGTAATCCAACTCGTTACTCCTAAAATTGATACCGTACGTGTCGGTTTCATCGGCTTAGGAATGCGTGGTCCCGGCGCCGTAGCACGCTGGACTCATATTCCGGGAACTAAGATTGTAGCGTTATGCGACCTGCTTCCCGAACGTGTTGAAAAATCACAAGAAATTTTGAAGAATGCCGGACTCCCTGCTACTGCTTCTTACAGCGGAGAGGAAGATGCATGGAAAAAACTTTGCGAACGGGATGATATTGATCTTGTATACATAGCTACAGACTGGAAGCATCATGCTGCAATGGGCGTCTATGCCATGGAACATGGCAAGCATGTAGCCATCGAAGTTCCTGCCGCTATGACATTGGATGAAATCTGGCAGTTAATCAACACTTCTGAAAAGACCCGCAAGCATTGTATGCAGCTCGAAAACTGTGTATATGACTTCTTTGAACTGACTTCTTTAAATATGGCACAACAGGGCGTATTCGGAGAAGTGCTTCATGTAGAAGGTTCATATATCCACAACCTGGAAGATTTCTGGCCTGAATACTGGAACAACTGGCGAATGGATTATAATCACCTGCATCGCGGTGACGTATATGCGACTCACGGTATGGGCCCCGCTTGTCAGGTACTTAACATCCACCGTGGCGACCGTATGAAAACATTGGTATCTATGGATACGAAAGCTGTCAACGGACCGGCTTACATTAAGAAACAAACAGGAGAAGAAGTGACCGACTTCCAGAATGGTGACCAGACTTCGACCTTGATTCGCACAGAAAATGGCAAAACGATGCTGATCCAGCACAATGTAATGACCCCCCGCCCATACAGCCGCATGTACCAGATAGTGGGAGCCGATGGCTATGCAAGCAAATATCCGATAGAAGAATATTGCCTGCGACCTACACAAGTTGATTCTAAAGATGTGCCTAATCATGAAAATCTGAATGCACATGGCTCTGTATCCGAAAATGTAAAGAAAGCCTTGATGGACAAATATAAAGATCCGATTCACATAGAGTTGGAAGAAACTGCCAAGAAAGTAGGCGGCCACGGTGGTATGGACTTTATCATGGACTACCGTCTGGCATATTGCCTGCAAAATGGATTACCATTAGATATGGACGTTTATGACCTGGCAGAGTGGTGTTGCATGGCCGAACTTACCAGACTTTCCATCGAAAACAATTCTGCTCCGGTAGAAGTCCCCGATTTCACTCGCGGCGGATGGAATAAAGTACAAGGCTATCGTCACGCTTTTGCAAAATAAAACTGAATATATCCTTTTAGCACGAACATAATGAACCAATCCGGCTTCTCCCCCAAAGCCGGATTATTCATGGGTTCGTGTTTGAACATTTTATAGATTATCATAATCACTTTTATGAAAACAGCTATTCCAAAACCTTCTAAGCAAAGCATTATCCGTGAAGCCAGAGATTATGTAATGATTGCCATCGGCATGATTTTGTATGGCATCGGTTGGACCGTTTTTCTACTTCCGAACGATATCACTACCGGGGGAGTACCAGGTATTGCTTCTATTGTATATTGGGCTACGGGTTTTCCCGTACAGTATACGTACTTCAGCATCAACTTCTTTTTATTGCTACTGGCCCTCAAATTGCTGGGGATGAAGTTTTGCATCAAAACTATTTTTGGAGTATTTACCCTCACCTTCTTTCTGTCCATCATTCAAAAGCTGACAGCAGGTTTCGGACTCCTTCATGACCAGCCCTTTATGGCATGTGTCATTGGAGCATCCTTCTGTGGAGGTGGTATAGGGGTTGCTTTTTCGGCAAACGGAAGCACAGGAGGCACGGATATTATCGCAGCCATCATCAACAAATACCGGGACATCACATTAGGAAGAGTCGTACTCATCTGCGATATGATTATTATTTCTTCCAGTTATTTTGTCTTAAAAGACTGGGAAAAAGTGGTATATGGGTTTGTTACTCTTTATATTTGTAGCTTCGTTCTCGACCAGGTAGTGAATAGTGCCCGCCAATCCGTACAGTTCTTTATCATATCCAATAAATATGAAGAAATAGGACGGCATATCAACGAATATCCACACCGGGGAGTTACGATTATCAATGCAACCGGCTTTTATACAGGACGAGAAGTAAAGATGATGTTCGTATTAGCCAAGAAGAGGGAATCGCCTATCATCTTCCGGTTGATTAAAGATATAGACCCGAATGCATTTGTGTCACAAAGTGCTGTCATCGGAGTTTATGGAGAAGGATTCGATCATATCAAAGTAAAATAAAAAAGAAATGAAAAACCAATATTGAGAAACATGAAATTTCGACCAACCCCCAATTTATTAACAGGCATTTTCATGGGAATATTTTCCCTGACAACATTTAATGTAATGGCTGAAAAAGCCGTGACCCCCTATTGGCAGGATGTGCAGGTAGTTGAAGTCAACAAAGAGTATCCACGCACTTCTTTTATGACATACAACAATCGCGCTGATGCCTTGAGTGGCAAGTTCGAACGAAGCAAGTATTACCGCTTGCTGAACGGAACCTGGAAATTCTACTTTGTAGACTCTTACAAAAAGCTTCCCGACAACATTACTGACCCGAATACGAATACAGATTCGTGGAATGATATTCAGGTACCTGGTAACTGGGAAGTACAAGGACACGGAATAGCCATCTACACCAATCATGGTTATGAATTCAAGCCACGCAATCCGCAGCCTCCGGCTCTTCCCGAAGCGAATCCGGTGGGAGTTTACCGTCGGGATATCGATATTCCGGCAGATTGGGAAGGACGGGATATCTACCTGCATCTGGCAGGAGCCAAGTCCGGCGTATATGTATATATCAACGGGCAAGAAGTTGGATATAGCGAAGACTCCAAAAATCCGGCAGAGTTTCTTATTAACAACTATGTGAAGCCCGGCAAGAACGTGCTTACCGTTAAAATCTTCCGTTGGAGCACTGGTTCCTATCTGGAATGTCAGGACTTCTGGCGCATGAGCGGTATTGAACGCGATGTTTATCTGTATTCACAACCTAAAGCAGCCCTCAAAGATTTCCGGGTGAAGTCTACCCTGGATGACAGCTACAAGAATGGAATCTTCAGCTTGAATGTCGATTTGAGAAATCACGAGAAGGCAGCAACTAATCTCACATTAGTTTATGAGCTATTGGATGCACAGGGAAAAGTAATCTCTACTGAAGAGAAGACCGCCTATATCCCATCGGACGAAGTACGTACACTTTCTTTCGATCAGAAGCTGGCAGATGTCAATACATGGACATCCGAACATCCGAATCTGTACAAACTGCTGATGACCGTCAAAGAGAATGGCAAAATAAATGAGATTATTCCTTTTAATGTAGGATTCCGCCGTATTGAGATCAAACCTATCGAACAAAAAGCTGCTAACGGAAAGCCATACGTTTGCCTGTTCATCAATGGTCAGCCACTGAAACTGAAAGGGGTAAATATCCACGAACACAACCCGTCAACAGGTCATTACGTAACAGAAGAGTTAATGCGTCGTGACTTCGAGCTTATGAAGCAACATAACCTGAACAGCGTACGCCTCTGCCACTATCCGCAAGACCGCCGTTTCTACGAACTTTGCGATGAATACGGTCTTTACGTATACGATGAAGCCAATATCGAAAGCCACGGAATGTATTACGATCTTCGGAAGGGTGGTTCATTGGGTAACAATCCCGAATGGCTGAAACCACACATGGACCGTACCATCAATATGTTCGAACGTAACAAGAACTATCCGAGCGTCACCTTCTGGTCGTTGGGAAATGAAGCCGGAAACGGATATAATTTCTATCAGACTTACTTGTGGCTGAAAGAGGCTGACAAAGAGCTGATGAATCGCCCTGTCAACTATGAGCGTGCTCAATGGGAATGGAACTCCGATATGTATGTTCCGCAATATCCGGGTGCCGACTGGCTGGAAAATACAGGAAAGAACGGCAGCGACCGTCCTGTAGCTCCTTCCGAATATGCACACGCAATGGGAAACTCCACCGGAAACCTGTGGGGACAATGGCAGGCGATTTACAAATATCCGAACCTCCAGGGTGGATATATCTGGGACTGGGTAGACCAAGGTCTTCTCCAGAAAGATGAGAATGGAAGAGAATACTGGGCTTACGGAGGTGACTTCGGTGTAGACGCGCCGAGCGATGGCAACTTCCTCTGCAACGGTCTTGTCAATCCGGATCGTGGTCCGCATCCGGCAATGGCTGAAGTGAAATATGTACATCAGAATGTAGGCTTTGAGGCAGTAGATGCCGCTGCCGGTATATTCAAAATCACCAACCGTTTCTATTTCACCAATCTGAAAAAGTATCAGATTCACTATAACGTACTCGCTAACGGAAAGACTATAAAAGGTGGAAAAGTATCTTTGGATATTGCTCCGCAGGCATCCAAAGAATTCACCGTACCGGTAAACGGCTTGAAAGCCCAACCGGGAGTGGAATATTTTGTAAACTTCAGCGTAACAACCACAGAAGCTGAACCGTTGATTCCAACAGGATATGAAATAGCATACGACCAGTTCCAGCTTCCTATCCAGGCAGAGAAAGCTATTTATAAAGCAAACGGTCCGGCACTGAAAACAACGACTCAAGGAGATGAGCTAATCGTTTCTTCTTCCAAAGTGAACTTTGTATTCAACAAGAATAGCGGATTAGTTACCTCGTATAAAGTGGACGGCACAGAATATTTCAAAGACGGATTTGGTATTCAGCCTAACTTCTGGCGTGCTCCTAATGATAATGATTATGGTAATGGCGCTCCTAAACGTTTACAGGTATGGAAGCAATCAAGCAAAAACTTCCACGTAACGGATGCAACCATGACAACAGAGAATAAGGTAGTTTCCTTACATGTGACCTACTTATTGGCTGCCGGCAACTTGTATGTTGTCACGTACAAAATCTATCCGAACGGAGTAGTCAATGTAAATGCCAAATTCACGTCAACAGATATGCAGGCAACAGAAACTGAAGTTTCCGAAGCTACCCGCATGGCTACGTTTACTCCCGGAAGTGACGCTGCCCGCAAGGCCGCTTCCAAACTGGAAGTTCCCCGCATCGGTGTTCGTTTCCGCTTGCCGGCACAGATGAACAATGTACAATACTTTGGCCGTGGTCCGGAAGAGAACTATATCGACCGTAATCATGGAACCCTCGTTGGCGTATATAAGACAACAGCAGATAAAATGTACTTCAACTATGTACGTCCACAGGAAAACGGACATCACACCGATACCCGTTGGATCGCTTTATCTCCCGCCAAAGGAAACGGCCTGGTTTTGGTAGCCGACAGTACGATCGGTTTCAATGCCTTGCGCAACTCTATCGAAGATTTTGACTCTGAAGAGGCTCTGCCCCACCCTTACCAATGGAATAACTTTAGCCCGGAAGAAGTTGCCAATCATGATGAGAATGCCGCCCGTAATGTATTGCGGAGAATGCATCATGTAAACGACATCGTTCCAAGAGATTTCGTAGAGGTTTGTGTGGACATGAAGCAACAAGGTGTAGGCGGATATGACAGTTGGGGTGCACGCCCGGAACCTTTCCACCAAATCCCTGCCAATCGTGATTACCATTGGGGATTCACATTAGTACCTGTTCGCTCGGCTAATCAGGCCAACGAGGCGGCTAAATACGATTATCGATAACCTTAGTATAAATTTTTAAAGAAAAAACCCATGAAAGATTTATCTAGCATTGTAGCTAATTTTAAAGTCCAAGGTACGATAGAAGAAATCAAACCTTTGGGTACAGGACTTATTAACGACACTTACAAAGTAAACACCAAAGAAGCAGATGCTCCCGACTACGTTTTGCAACGCATCAATCATGCCATTTTTCAGAATGTAGAGATGCTTCAATCCAATATTACCGCTGTCACCAATCATATTCGCAAGAAACTAACGGAGGCAGGAGAATCGGATATAGAGCGCAAGGTTTTGAGTTTCCTCGAAACAGAAGAGGGTAAAGCATATTGGTTCGACGGTGATAGCTACTGGCGTGTGATGGTATTCATCCCACGCGCCAAAACGTATGAGACGGTGAATCCCGAATATTCAAATTATGCTGGAGAAGCTTTTGGTAACTTCCAGGCTATGTTGGCCGATATTCCGGAAACATTGGGTGAAACCATACCTGACTTCCACAATATGGAGTTCCGCCTCAAACAACTACGTGAAGCTGTTGCGAAAGATGCTGCCGGACGGGTATCGGAAGTGAAATACTATCTGGACGAAATAGAGAAGCGTGCAGATGAAATGTGTAAAGCAGAACGTTTATATCGTGAAGGAAAACTCCCCAAACGTGTTTGCCACTGCGATACGAAAGTGAATAACATGATGTTCGACGAGGATGGCAAAGTGCTTTGTGTCATCGACCTGGATACGGTAATGCCCAGCTTTGTCTTCTCCGATTATGGAGATTTCCTTCGTACAGGCGCCAACACGGGTGATGAGGATGATAAAGACCTTGATCGTGTAAACTTCAATATGGAAATATTCAAAGCGTTTACCAAAGGCTATCTGAAAGGAGCCAAATCATTCCTGACTCCAATTGAGATAGAGAATCTTCCTTATGCAGCCGCTTTATTCCCATACATGCAGTGTGTACGATTCTTGGCAGACTATATCAATGGAGATACTTATTATAAAATCAAATATCCGGAGCATAATTTGGTTCGTACTAAAGCACAATTCAAACTGCTTCAAAGTGTGGAAGCCAACACACCGGAAATGATCGCATTCATCAACGAATGCTTAAAGAGTTGAGAATAGAGGAAAAAAGAGAATGGAGAATTATCTATTTGGTAAAGGCTCCATTCTTCCAATGATAAACAATCGGACGGCGGAGAAACGGTTTCAGTTTCTCTGCCGTTTCTGTTGACATATAATCAGGAGTAGCCAATGTAACAGTCAATTCTGTATTTTCTTTATTAAAATCGGCTTTCATCAATAATATATCTGCCGAACGGCGTGCTTCGTCAAACTCATACACGCCTGCTGAATCCGGCGTATTCAAAAAGTCGCCCATCACAGGCAGGGTAATAAAGAGAGATGCTGTAAGCGGTTTCCAGTCATCTGTATAGAAACGGATGCTGCTGTCGCAGGCAGGTGCACAAGCTGTAGAGACTGTACAGATCACGTTCGTCGAGTCATTCAAAGCCAACACTTTCATCTGCCAGGTAGATTGAGAAGACATCTGCATACGAATATAATCTTTACTTAGATCAGTCATCTCCGACTTCTTGCCGAAACGATTCTCTACTTGCGCTTTCATCTTACTTTCCAGAAAGTCAATACAATCTTCCCGGTTTACTTTGGTTAGTAACGGGCTTAGAGAATCCGGCATATTCACAAACAGCGTTTTGGCTTCTTGTGCCCAAAGAGCGGTCGAAGCAAAGAGTCCGACAGCAGAAAAGAATATAGTGATTACAAATTTATTTATTTTCATATCTATCTTATTTAACCTGTGACAAACAGATTTTGTGTAACTGTTTTAATTTTTAGACCCCAAATATAAGAATATCATTCCGATTAACACCAGTATAAGGTCAATCGCTTTGCTTTTTAAATTCTTTTCACGGAAGAGAAGTGCACCGAAAGTGAAAGAGACTACTACACTTCCCCGACGGACCATCGAAACAATGGAAATCATGGAATCGTCATAGCTCAATGCGTAAAAGTAAACGAAATCGGCAGCCGAAAGGAAGATAGAAATCAGGATAATCGTCCAGTCCCAGCGAAACGGGGTGGTAGACTTTCTTTTAGGCCACCAAAGCAATAACAGAATAGGACACATAATAAACACCTGATAAACATTATACCAGGATTGTACCAGCATCGGATTCAGAGACTTCATCAGATACTTGTCATATAATCCGCTGATAGCACCTGTAATGGCAGCCAACACAATAAAGAATATCCATTTGTTATGTTTAAAATCAATTCCTTCTTTCTTCCCCGAACGACTTAACATAAAGAAAGAGACAATGGCCAGCATTACCCCAATCCATTGATAGAGATTCAACCGTTCGCCAAATACCAGCATCGCTCCCACAAGCACCATCACCGGACGAGTGGCGTTGATAGGTCCTACTATGGTTAAAGGCAGATGTTTCATTCCGAAATATCCGAATATCCACGAAGACAACACGATGAACGACTTGATGATGATATATTTATGCTGTTCCCAACCAACAACGGGAACATTAAATATCGTTCCTCCCAACAGGTCCGGTTTATATACGGATATCAGGATAAACGGCAGAAAGATGAGACTGGAAAAAAATGTATTTAGAAACAAAACGGGAAGTACCGCATTATCTTTCAACGATTTCTTCTTGAATACATCATAAAAGCCCAGCAAAGTAGCCGAGAGAAATGCTAATAATAACCACATGAGAATATTTATTATTTATTATTCAAATATACTTTCGGGATATTCCACATTTACCAGAAACAGGGCTTGCCCCGGAGCAGATGTCCCGGCTTTGCAACGGTCTTGTTGTTCGATAACCCGCCGGAAGCCTTCAACAGTAAGTTTCCCTCGTCCCACTTCAATCAGCGTACCTACGATAGCTCGCACCATATTTCGCAGGAAACGGTCGGCACGGATGGTAAACACCCAAGTAGCATCATCTTCCTGCGTCCATTCGGCATGAGTGATATGACAGATATTGGTCTTTACATCCGTATGAAGTTTGCTGAAGCTCGTAAAGTCAGTGTACTCGAAAAGGGTACGTGCAGCTTCGTTCATGAGTGCATAATCCAACTGATTATAAACTCGCCAACGATATTGCCGGTTAAAAGGATATTTCGATGTCGTTACATAATACTTGTAAGTTCGCGCAGTCGCATCAAAGCGGGCATGCGCATCCGGCCGGACCCGGCAAACACGATAAATGGAAATATCGGGAGGTAACAAACGGTTTAATTTATCGGCAACTGATATTTCATCCAACGGCTCATCGAAGTCAAAATGAGCAACCATCAGGGAAGCATGTACCCCGGCATCTGTCCGACCTGCCCCTATTACTTCAATTTCGCGACGCAGAAAGGTAGACAATGCTTTCATCAGACATTCCTGCACACTAATCCCATTCGGTTGAATTTGCCAACCATGATAGTTGGTCCCGTCGTAAGCCAAATAAATAAAATACCTTTGCACGCTAATTCCTCATTTTAGGGTTTTCGCGCGCAAAATTAATCATTTTATCTCATTTATCTTTGTATAATTCACATAAACCTGTATATTTACAGAACAAAATAATCATGATTTACTAATACCCCACAATTATGAGTAGTACCATTTTCCTCATCATCGCCCTCGTCACGACAGGCATCTTTCTTATTCAATTCGTATTATCCATCTTTTTCGGAGATATAGATGCAGATGTAGACGTGGATGCTGATATCAGTAGCGTAGTTTCTTTTAAAGGACTTACCCATTTCGGAATTGGATTCGGATGGTACATGTATCTGGCGGGAAACACGGAAATTCAAAGTTACATAATCGGTATTCTAGTGGGTCTTTTCTTTGTTTTTGCCGTCTGGTTCCTCTATAAGAAAGCTTATCAACTGCAACAAGTGAACCACAACGAGCAGACCGATCAGCTTGTGGGACGGGAATGTGTGATCTATTTCAAACAAAGCGACAGCAAATATACTGTACAGACCACCCGGGACGGAGCCATGCGCGAAGTAGACGTCATCTCCGAATCCGGAAAAGCATATCAGACTGGCGACAGAACAATGATTACCAGCTACAAAGACGGAACGCTATTCATTCAATAATTATTCAAATACACAATTTTATGACACAAGAAATGTTAATCATGGCTGCTATACTAGTGGCAGTCATCCTACTCACTTTTATTGGTATCCTTTCGCGTTACCGCAAATGTAAGAGTGATGAAGTCCTCGTTGTATATGGTAAAACGGGAGGAGATAAGAAGTCGGCAAAGCTATATCATGGTGGTGCGGCTTTTGTATGGCCGATTATTCAGGGATATGAATTCCTGTCCATGAAACCAATGCAGATCGAATGTAAACTGACCGGTGCATTATCCGCTCAAAACATTCGTGTAGACGTGCCGACTACAATCACTGTAGCTATCAGCACCGATCCTGAAGTGATGCAAAACGCTGCTGAACGTATGCTGGGATTAACAATGGATGACAAGCAGAACTTAATTACTGATGTTGTATATGGTCAGATGCGTATGGTGATCGCCGATATGACTATCGAAGAATTAAATTCAGACCGAGATAAGTTCCTGGCTAAAGTGAAAGATAACATCGATACCGAACTTCGCAAATTCGGTTTGTATCTGATGAACATTAACATCAGTGACATTCGCGACGCTGCCAACTACATTGTCAACTTAGGTAAGGAAGCTGAAAGTAAAGCACTGAACGAAGCACAGGCTAACATCGAAGAACAGGAAAAGCTGGGTGCTATCAAAATTGCCAATCAGATAAAGGAACGTGAAACGAAAGTAGCAGAAACCCGCAAAGATCAGGATATTGCTATTGCAGAAACAAAGAAACAACAGGAAATCTCTGTTGCAAATGCGGATAAGGACAGAATCTCGCAAGTAGCCATCGCCAACGCGGAAAAAGAATCGCAAGTAGCAAAGGCTGAAGCTGAAAAGAATATCCGAATCGAGCAGGCAAATACCGAAAAGGAAAGCCGCGTTGCCGAACTGAATTCCGACATGGAAATCAAACAGGCGGAAGCTGCAAAGAAAGCTGCCATCGGACGAAATGACGCACAGAAAGAGGTAGCACTTTCCAATGCAGAACTAGCTGTAACACAAGCCAATGCCGACAAACAAGCCGGTGAAGCTGCCGCGAAATCAGAAGCTGCTGTACAGACTGCACGCGAAATTGCGCAAAAGGAAGTGGAAGAAGCTAAGGCACGGAAAGTGGAATCTTCATTGAAGGCTGAAAAGATTGTTCCTGCGGAAATCGCCAGACAGGAAGCTATTCTTCAGGCAAATGCCATCGCTGAAAAGATTACCCGCGAAGCGGAAGCACGTGCAAAGGCTACTTTAGCACAAGCCGAAGCGGAAGCAAAAGCTATCCAAATGAAACTGGAAGCAGAAGCGGAAGGTAAGAAACGGTCATTACTTGCTGAAGCGGAAGGTTTCGAAGCAATGGTAAGAGCAGCCGAATCGAATCCGGCTATCGCTATCCAATATAAGATGGTAGACCAATGGAAGGAAATCGCCGGCGAACAGGTAAAGGCGTTCGAACACATGAACTTGGGAAATATCACTGTATTCGACGGAGGAAACGGTGGAACTAGCAATTTCCTGAATACATTAGTAAAGACAGTAGCTCCGAGCCTTGGCGTATTGGACAAGCTTCCTATCGGTGAAACTGTGAAAGGTATTATTAATCCGGAAAGCAAAACGGAGGAAAAGCCTGCAACTAAAGCTGACGAGAAAAAAGATAAGAAATAGTTGTAATCCGACATAATATACGCTGATGAGAAAAGAATGATTACTTGTTCTCATCAGCGTTTGTTTTTTATATAATTCAAATAAATCTTTGAATATTCCAGATTTATTACGTTCTTTGTGTTACATAAAACATGTAACGTAAAATATGTAATAAGTCATGAAGCCATACAATCCATTCCTTGTATACGGTTACAACAGTCCCGAATACTTTTGCGATCGGGAGAAAGAAACTGATAAAATGATTTCAGCTTTACTAAATGAACGTAACCTGACCTTAATATCCCCCCGACGCATGGGAAAGACGGGACTCATCAAAAATGTATTCTATCAAATGAAGCGGGAAAATAATCCGAATGCTGCCTATTTTTATATGGACATTTACTCCACACGTGATTTAAAAGCATTCATCCAGTTACTTGCTCAAAATGTACTTGGAGAATTAGATACTCTGTCCCAAAACATACTCCGGCAAATGACTGCTTTCTTCAAATCTTGCCGTCCTATTATCAGCGCTGACGAAAGAAGTGGTATGCCTACCGTAACATTAGACTTTGCTCCTACCCACGCTGAACAAACATTGAAAGAAATACTCAATTATATGGTAGCCTCAAAGAAACAGTGTTATCTTGCCATTGATGAATTCCAACAAATTACAGAATATCCGGAAAAAGGTGTAGAAGCATTGCTCCGCTCTCATATCCAATTCATGCCCAATGTACATTTTATCTTTTCCGGAAGTAAAAAGCATGTAATGGAAGAAATGTTTACTTCTGCAAAACGTCCTTTTTATCAAAGTACCCAAATCATTGTATTAACGGAAATCCCACTGGAGAATTATTATTCGTTCGCACACTCATTCTTTGCTAAGGAAAAAAGAGAGTTGACACTAGAAACATTTTCTTATTTGTACCAACTTGAAAACGGACACACATGGTACGTCCAAAGTATACTCAACCGATTGTATGAAAAGAAAATCAACCCCATTGATAACCGACTGGTAGATAGATGTATAAACGACATTTTAGATGAACAGGAAACCATATATCAAAGTAACCTGACTCTACTAACCAACAATCAAGTAGATTTATTGAAAGCTATTGCCACAGAAGGCTGTATAAAAAGCATAAATGCCAATGACTTCATCAAAAAGCATCATTTAAAAACGCCCAGCAGCGTTAACGTGGCACTAAAATCCTTACTGAATAAAGAACTGATATATAATACACCAGATGGGTATATTGTCTATGACCGTTTTTTCGGAAAATGGCTGAAAGATGCAGTAATCTAATACGCACTAGAAATGATTTCGCGAAATCATTTCTCATGTTCTCATACTTCACATGATAATTATCTGTAATTCAAAGCAATAGCACTATGAGAAATACTTTTTAAAAAGGTGTTTCTCATAGTATTTTGCCTGAAATGTCATAAAAAACCGGTATTTCTCATACTTTCATCATGCATTTCTCATACCGGAACTGCTATATAATACCTACATAATAAATGTCAACCCAACCCGAAGATAAAAAAAAGGCAGCCAACTATTATCAGGGTATTACAGCCCCCGGTAGTCCCACATATTGTGGGAAAAGATTCCCTAGCTGGAGAGAATTTATTCCCTCATTTTGAGGGAATAAATTCCCATAATATAAGAGAATACTTTCCCACAATATATGGGATTACCGAAACTAACGGATATACTTACCCAAGATCATAGTATTCGATATATTCATCATATTGAGGCGTTTCTGTAACTCCCCTCTTTCGAAAAAGTTCTTGTATATACTTTTGTTCCTTTGGTTTAATCAACCGTTCTTTATTGCAACAACGATAATAGATCGTTTTGCCGAAGTAGGCTATCATCTGTCGCTTGATAACGGTGGCATCAGCAAGCGGCACCCGATCCAGCAAATGTTTCATTCCCCGTGCAAACAACACCGGCTTTTCATCAATAAAGTAAGTACAGTCTTCACCATCGGAGGTGACATGTTCGGGATTAATAACCATTACAGCAGCCCGCTCTTTCGGCATTCGGAGAGTTACTTGTCGTCGCAGACATTTGTCCGCACGCAAACAATGTCCATTCAAGCAATGAGCGAAGCTAACGGGCATAGAATTGTAATCGAAATCTGTTTTCATGTGTGTTATGTTTAGTGGGAAAGTGGCCTATTTTTATAAACCGCTACAAATGTATGAAAAATAGCTGGAGGACAAGAAATAAATACACTATTTACTTCAACATATTGATAAAATCTTTATATTTGCCTCCAACATCAACACAGGAACTTATAAGACTATATCTCTCCTGCAAAACTATAAAACAGAATAATCATGAAGACAAAACATTTACTTGGAGCACTACTGTCATTTCTCTATACAATTATTTTTTTTAGCTGTGGAAATAACGATGAAAAAAAGATATATTCTTTATCCTTCGAAAAAGAGTATTACGAACGACCTTTGTTAGGAACAACCAATATCACCATCACAGGTGGAAACAGGGACTACACCGTAACTGTAGAAAAAACTGACATTTTAAATATAGATGTAGATTTATCCAGTTCGATAGGAATGGGAAGCTTAAGGATCACCCCAAAAAAGAAAGGAGAAACAAAGGTGAAAGTAAAAGATAACATCACCAACGAAACGGTTGATTTAAGAATTAAAATTACAGACAGTTATTTGGCATACGCTATAAAAAAAAGTAATCATCCGGCACTTTCTAATGGCACTATAGTTTATCTTATTAACAATGAAGCTAAAGATTGCTATTTTTTCCGTTATATTGAGTCCAGAGACGAAATATCTCGTATTCCAATAGCAAAAGGAACATACGATTTTTTCACCAAGTTAGAAAGCGGTTCCGGCAACTCGTCTCCTACATACGCCATACCTTATTTAACACTAAACTATGCATCTGACGAACAAGGAAATTTCAGCGATGCAACAGTTCCTCCCACCCCTCACAAATTAAGATTTGAACTATACGATGGAGTTACGAGTGCAAATGCCGTTCTAAATCTTATATCAAAATTTCTAGGTGTAGATTGGAAAGAACTTGTAGAAAAAGCTCTTTCCAGAAGTGAACATACAATAGTACCCACACTAAAAACAACAATTGACAATACAGATTATACCATAATAGGTATATTAAATACCTATCCTGAAATACCAGAGAATATTTTGGAATAGCCCCAAAGTATGAGCCAGAAAATAAAGCAAAGCATAGAACGTATAAAAAAATAGCGTATATTTGCGAGCAAAAAATATAAAATGACTATTTATAAGCTTCGCATATTACCGCTATTTTTACTAGTTATTGGGCTTACAACGCTTACTTCGGGCTGCAAAAAGAAAGACATGTCGCTGAAACTGAATGAGCCACGCAATATTCGTGGCGTCGTCAGCTATAAACGTTCTTTCCCTGATTTGAATGACGCACATCTGGAAGTAGCCAAAAAGATAGGGATTCGCCCATTGGCAGACCGGGAAGCAGCAGAAGATATGAAAGAAAAGCTAACTCATATTACTGACAATGAGTTTTATGTAGTAGATTCACTGACACACTCTATCCCCTATCTCGTACCGCGTGCCAGTGCACTGCTCGATACAATCGGTTCCAACTTTCTCGATTCATTGGCAGCCAAAGGTCTAAACCCCAACCAGGTAATCATCACTTCAGTGTTACGTACCGAAAACGATGTAAAACGCCTCCGCCGTCGCAACGGAAATGCTTCCGCCAACTCGGCACACTGCTTTGGAGCCACCTTTGACGTCAGTTGGAAACGTTTCAAAAAGGTAGAAGACAAGGATGGAAGACCGTTACAGGATGTAAGTGCCGACACACTGAAACTTGTCTTGTCCGAGGTTTTAAGAGACCTGCGACAAGCTGAAAAATGCTACATCAAATATGAATTGAAGCAAGGTTGTTTCCATATCACCGCCCGATAAATACCCTTTTTCAAAATCTTTGACCAGCATATCATAAAACCTTCAAGGTAAATTTTGCGTTAAGATGAAAAACAGCTATCTTTGTATGAATCCAACGCTAAAAGAATCAGATTATGAGCAAGCTATATCCTATCGGCATACAGAATTTTGAAAGTCTCCGTAACGATGGTTATCTTTATGTAGATAAAACCAGACTCATTTACCAATTAGTAAAAACCGGTCGTTACTATTTTCTTAGCCGTCCTCGCCGCTTTGGGAAAAGTCTGCTAATATCTACTCTTGAAGCATACTATCAGGGAAAGAAAGAACTATTCGAAGGATTGGCTATCGAACAACTGGAAAAAGACTGGATCAAACACCCGATATTACACCTTGATTTAAATATCGAGAAATATGATACTCCCGAAAGTCTGGACCAAATACTCAATGACAATCTGGAACATTGGGAAAGCCTGTATGGCACACGCCCGTCGGAAGTTTCCTTTTCTTTACGCTTTGCAGGCATCATACAGCGGGCTTACGAACAGACCGGGCAACGTGTTGTTATCCTTGTAGACGAATATGACAAACCTATGCTGCAAGCTATCGGAAACGAAGAACTGCAAAAATATTACCGAAACACACTAAAGCCTTTCTATGGAGCATTAAAGAGTAAAGACGGATGCATCAAACTCGGATTCCTTACAGGTGTCACCAAGTTCGGAAAAGTCAGTGTATTCAGCGACCTGAACAATCTGATTGATATTTCAATGGATGAACAGTACGTGGAACTCTGCGGTATCACAGAGAAAGAAATCCACGACAATATGGAAGAAGACTTGCATATCTTGGCTGATAAGCAAAAAATGACTTATGAGGAGGTCTGCTCCGAACTAAAAGAATGTTACGATGGTTATCATTTCGTAGAAAACTCCATAGGAATATACAACCCATTCAGTTTACTCAACACATTCTATAAAATGAAATTCGGTAGTTACTGGTTTGAAACCGGCACCCCGACTTATTTGGTAGAATTACTAAAGAAATCTAATTATAATCTCCAACGTATCACGCATGAAGAAACGGATGCAGATGTACTGAACAGCATTGATTCGACGTCCCGAAATCCTATTCCGGTTATCTATCAAAGTGGATATCTTACGATCAAAGGATTTGACAATCGCTTTGGAATTTATCGACTGGGATTTCCCAATCGGGAAGTAGAAGAAGGTTTTGTAAAATACCTCCTTCCGTTCTATACCAATATAGACGTAATCGAATCTCCTTTCCAAATACGGCAGTTTGTCGATGAAGTGGAACAAGGTGATTATGATGCCTTTTTCCGCCGCCTGCAAAGTTTCTTTGCCGATACACCTTACGAATTGGTACGCGATTTGGAACTACATTATCAAAATGTACTCTTCATCGTATTTAAACTCATTGGATTCTATGTAAAAGCAGAGTATCATACCTCACAAGGACGCATTGACCTCGTCCTGCAAACCGATCATTTCATCTATGTAATGGAATTCAAGCTAGAGGGAACCGCCGAAGAAGCTCTGCAACAAATCAATGACAAACATTATGCACAAGCATTTGCTGCCGACAAGCGACAAATATTTAAAATAGGCATCAATTTCAGTAATGAAACAAGAAACATCGAAAAGTGGATAGTAGAAGATTTGCAATAAAATTCACCTCCAAACAATCAGAGAATCCAAAACGTTTGATTAAATTTGCAGAAATTTTTCTTTAATACAACTTAATGATAGAGAAGCTGATTGTTCTTGAGGACATTGATCCGGTTATTTTTTACGGTGTAAACAACGCCAACATACAGTTAATTAAAGCTTTATATCCAAAGCTACGCATAGTTGCCCGAGGCAATGTCATCAAAGTGCTGGGCGACGAGGAGGAAATGTGTGCCTTCGAAGAAAATATCACCAAACTTGAAAAGTACTGCGCCGAATATAATTCACTGAAAGAAGAAGTCATCATTGACATTATAAAAGGAAATGCTCCGCAAGCAGAACAGACAGGAAACGTGATTGTGTTCAGCGTCACGGGCAAGCCTATCATCCCCCGAAGCGAAAACCAGTTGAAACTGGTAGAAGGATTCGCCAAGAATGATATGGTATTCGCCATCGGTCCGGCAGGTTCGGGAAAAACATACACTGCTATCGCCCTTGCCGTGCGTGCATTGAAAAACAAAGAAATCAAAAAAATCATTCTTAGCCGCCCCGCCGTAGAAGCCGGAGAAAAACTCGGTTTCCTGCCCGGCGACATGAAAGATAAGATCGATCCATACCTACAACCTTTATATGACGCCTTGCAGGATATGATACCTGCCGCCAAGTTAAAGGAATACATGGAATTGAACATTATCCAGATTGCCCCGTTAGCCTTTATGCGCGGGCGTACGCTAAATGATGCAGTCGTTATATTGGACGAAGCCCAGAATACTACCGCCCAACAAATCAAAATGTTCCTCACCCGTATGGGTATGAACACCAAGATGATTGTGACTGGAGACATGACACAGATTGACCTTCCCGCTTCACAAACATCGGGATTGGTGCAAGCCCTCCGCATCTTGAAGGGAGTGAAAGGGATCAGTTTTGTTGAACTGAATAAGAAAGATATTGTACGCCATAAACTGGTGGAACGTATCGTGGATGCTTACGAAAAGTTCGATAAAGAAGCGAAAGCCGAGCGGGAGAAACGGGAAGTGAAAAAACAACTAATAAATTAATACAATGAAGAAAATTGCAATATTTACAATACTGTTAATAATTATATTGGGATGTAGTAAAAATGAAGAAGAGATACTAACTGTTTCTTCGTATTCTTATATTAACGAAACATCTCCATACGATACATCAATTCGCGTTTCAGTAGAAGAAATTAATGGCATATTAAAAATTCGTATTTACCAAAATCAGAAAGTCGCCCATGAACGGAATTTATATGCACCTAAATCAGAAAATGTTGACTTAGGATATGGAGAAGTAGAAACAATACCTTATACACCTTATAATTGTTTATTTTTGAAAGAACACATATTATTATATTGGAATGCCCATTATGTTAATACCCATAACAAGACTCACACATACACAATGATATACACAAATAAATTAGATAGTATAGCAACTGTAACAACAATAGGAGTTATAAAATCATCCAATTTTGGAGAAGATAAGTTCATTATACATGATAATTCAGAAAATAAGAACATAGTATACGATTCAACTGGTAAAATTATATTCGAGAAAATGTACTATGGGGAAACATACGAATGGCCAACTTGTTATCACAATATCGCCATTTCAAATACAGAATTTCTTGATTGGGGAGAATATAGTATATCGAGAAAATGCTTAGACAAGGGACTCATATGGTCAAACACCTACAATGAATTAATTCCCAATAAGCCAGTAGAAGAAATAAATCCACCCAAAATAGAGTTAATAGAACATTCCTTAAAATCCAATGTACTTAATTCCATATTTAATGTGACATATTACAGTGGAGAAAAAGAAAAAGTAAGCACCAAGATAGATATCAACACAGGAAGTATTATAAATAATTAAACATATGAAAGCATTAACAAAAACAGATTTCAACTTTCCGGGACAGAAAAGTGTGTACCACGGAAAAGTGCGCGATGTGTACAACATCAACGGCGAAAAACTCGTCATGGTAGCAACCGACCGTATTTCGGCCTTTGACGTAGTACTACCTGAAGGTATTCCTTACAAAGGACAAATGCTGAACCAGATTGCAGCTAAATTCCTCGATGCCACTACTGACATCTGTCCGAACTGGAAAATGGCTACTCCGGACCCAATGGTGACAGTGGGTGTGTTATGTGAAGGTTTTCCGGTGGAAATGATTGTACGTGGTTACCTGTGCGGTAGCGCATGGCGGGCTTACAAAAGCGGTGTACGCGAAATATGCGGCGTGAAATTGCCGGACGGAATGCGCGAAAACCAAAAATTCCCCGAACCGATCGTCACTCCGACTACGAAAGCAGAAATGGGATTGCACGACGAAGACATCTCTAAAGAAGAAATCCTGAAACAGGGATTGGCTACTCCGGAAGAGTATGAAATCCTCGAAAAATATACATTAGCCCTTTTCAAACGCGGTACTGAAATCGCAGCAGAACGCGGACTGATTCTCGTAGATACAAAATACGAATTCGGCAAGCACAACGGTACTATCTACCTGATGGACGAAATCCACACTCCCGATTCAAGCCGTTATTTCTATGCTGAAGGTTATCAGGAACGTTTCGAAAAAGGCGAACCACAGAAACAACTTTCTAAAGAGTTCGTTCGCGAATGGTTGATGGAAAACGGTTTCCAGGGCAAAGACGGTCAGAAAGTACCTGAAATGACTCCGGCTATCGTACAAAGCATCAGTGACCGTTACATCGAATTGTTCGAAAACATCACCGGTGAGAAGTTTGTGAAAGAAGATACCACCAACATCGCTGAACGTATATTCAAAAACGTTGAAACGTTCTTGAATCGTTGATAGTCAACAAATGACAGATAATAAATGATAGTTGACAGATAATGAATGACAGTTCGTATGCAATTCATCGCATATAACTTCAACCTTAATTATTATCCGCCAACTATCATTTATCAACTATCATCTTCCAACTATCATTTATCAACTATCAATTAAAAAGAATGGACTACCCACAACAACATATCAAGCCTTACGACGAAGAAGGGAAAAAGACCGAGCAAGTGGAACGAATGTTCGACAACATCGCGCATGCATACGATAAGCTGAACCATACCTTATCTCTAGGTATCGACCGCAGCTGGCGCAAAAAAGCGATTGCCTGGTTACGCCCTTTCCAACCGCAGCGTATGATGGACGTAGCTACCGGCACAGGAGATTTTGCTATCCTCGCCTGTCGTAAACTGCAACCTGCCGAACTGATCGGCACGGACATCTCGGAAGGCATGATGAATGTGGGACGTGAAAAAGTAAAAAAGGAAGGACTATCGGACAAGATCTCTTTTGCCCGGGAGGACTGTACTTCACTCTCTTTTGCCGACAATGATTTTGACGCCATCACCGTAGCTTTCGGTATCCGCAATTTCGAAGACCTCGACAAAGGACTCTCCGAAATGTGCCGTGTATTGAAACCGGGCGGTCATCTTGTGATTTTGGAACTTACCACTCCGGACCGTTTCCCGATGAAACAATTGTTTTCCATCTACTCAAAAGTCGTCATTCCATTATTGGGCAAACTGCTCTCCAAAGATAACAGTGCCTACCGCTATCTGCCGGATACCATCAAAGTATTTCCTCAAGGGGAAGTGATGAAAGGAGTCATCGCCCGAGCCGGATTTAGCGAAGTCAACTTCAAACGGCTGACCTTTGGCATCTGCACTCTTTATACCGCAACAAAATAGCAATTCATTGTGAATGATTAATTTAACCCTTATTATATTATGGAAAAATATGGTTTAATCGGCTATCCTCTGCGACATTCATTTTCTATCGGATACTTTAATGAGAAGTTCAAATCCGAAGGAATCAATGCAGAGTATGTGAATTTCGAGATTCCCAGTATCAATGACTTCATGGAAGTGATCGAAGAGAATCCCAACCTGTGCGGACTCAATGTCACCATCCCTTACAAAGAACAAGTGATTCCTTTTCTGGATGAACTCGATCGTGACACCGCAAAGATAGGCGCAGTCAATGTAATTAAAATCATTCGCCAGCCAAAAGGAAAAGTCAAATTGGTGGGTTACAACTCCGATATCATTGGATTCACTCAATCCATCCAGCCCTTGTTGCAGCCTCATCACAAGAAAGCGTTGATTTTGGGTACCGGCGGAGCTTCCAAAGCTGTCTACCACGGTCTGAAGAATCTAGGTATCGAAAGCATCTTCGTATCGCGCACCCACAAAGCCGACGATATGCTGATTTATGAAGAACTGACTCCCGAAATTATGGCAGAATACACAGTCATTGTCAATAGTACCCCCGTAGGAATGTTTCCTAAGGTAGATTTCTGCCCTAATATCCCTTATGAACTTCTGACACCAAACCATTTGCTCTACGATTTGTTATATAATCCGAACGTTACGCTGTTCATGAAAAAAGGAGAAGCGCAAGGGGCTGTTGTGAAAAACGGCCTGGAAATGCTCCTGCTTCAGGCATTTGCCGCCTGGGAGATATGGCATAAATAAGGGTTAGAGAGAAGTTTTTATGAGGAGAAAAGTAGTATATAGCATCATTTTTATCATGCTGGCATTGACCGGCTGCACCATCGGAGGAAGTTTTTATATGTTAAACTTCTCATTGACTCCGAATGGCAAAATTTTGTCTAAAGATGCTGACTCTTATCCTTTTATGTATAAAAACTACCCTTTCTTGCGTCCATGGGTGGATAGTCTGAAACAGGTGGATGCACTGAAAGACACTTTCATTATTAACCCACACGGAATACAACTGCATGCTTATTATGTGGCTGCTCCCCAACCCACCAGCAAGACCGCAGTCATTGTACACGGATATACGGATAATGCTATCCGCATGTTTATGATCGGTTATCTGTATAATCGCGATTTAGGATATAATATATTACTTCCCGATCTGCAACATCAGGGAGAAAGTGAAGGCCCTGCCATTCAAATGGGCTGGAAAGACCGTTGGGACGTGTTGCAATGGATGAACATCGCCAATGAAATCTTCGGAGACAGCACACAGATGGTTGTACACGGAATTTCAATGGGAGGTGCAACGACCATGATGGTGTCCGGTGAGGAGCAAAAGCCGTTTGTCAAATGCTTTGTAGAAGATTGCGGTTACACCAGTGTATGGGATGAATTCTCACACGAGTTGAAAACAAGTTTCCATCTTCCTCCTTTTCCACTCATGTACACCACAAGCTGGCTTTGCGAAAAGAAATATGGATGGAATTTCAAAGAAGCTTCTTCACTGAAACAGGTAGCCAAATCACAACTTCCAATGTTATTTATCCACGGGGACAAAGACACGTATGTGCCTACCTGGATGGTATACCCGCTTTACGAAGCCAAACCGGAGCCCAAAGAACTATGGATTGTGCCGGGAGCGGCCCATGCTGTTTCATACCAAGAGAATAAACAGGAGTACACCGACCGAGTCCGTGCATTCGTCGGGCGATACATCCATTAAACCTATTATAACAAGGAGTTTTAGATTCATAACAGAAAAAGTTTCTATATTTGCAAAGATAAAACAAGCGTTATGAAATCAATATTAACTTTTATACTAGCAACTTTTCTTCTGTTCCCACTACAAGCTCAAGAGAAAGTATATACGGTAGACAACCTTCCGAAAGTTCACCTGCAAAACAAAATGCAATATGTTTGCAACCCGGCCGGCATACTTTCACAGGCTGCTTGTGACAGTATAGACTCCATGCTTTATGCCTTGGAACAACAAACAGGAATTGAAACAGTGGTTGCCGTAGTTCCCTCAATTGGAGAAGAAGATTGTTTCGACTTCTGTCATCAGCTGCTTAATAAATGGGGTGTAGGAAAAAAAGGCAAAAACAATGGATTGGTCATTTTATTAGTCACCGATCAACGCTGTATACAGTTCTATACCGGTTATGGCCTGGAAGGAGTACTTCCTGATGCTATCTGCAAAAGGATTCAAACAAGATATATGATTCCTTACCTCAAAGATGGGAATTGGGATGCAGGAATGGTGGCTGGTCTAAAAGCGACTTGCCAGCGGCTCGACGGTTCGATGGAAAATGATGCTCTCTCTGATTCTAACAGCGATGGTTCTTTTGATTTTATTCTTGCTATCCTTTGTTTTATCGCCATTGGCGGAGGTCTTGCTTTCTTTTCGGCACGCAAACAAAGTCGCTGTCCGAATTGTGGTAAACATCAATTGCAGAGAAGCGGAAGCAGAGTCGTATCCCGGATTAATGGAGTGAAGACCGAAGATGTCACCTATACATGTAGAAACTGTGGACATACCATCATACGCCGCCAGCAAAGTTATGACAATGATTACCATCACCGGGGCGGTGGCGGAGGCGGTCCGTTCATTGGTGGTTTTGGCGGAGGCAGTTTCGGAGGCGGAGGCGGTTTCGGTGGAGGCAGCTTCGGCGGAGGAATGGGCGGCGGCGGTGGTGCCGGTTCTCGTTTCTAAAGAAAACAAGTAAAAAACAAATTATCAAATTCTATAAAAACAAGAAACATGAAGAAATCAATTATTATCATCTTAGCCGTTGTGGCTATCCTTGTTATATGGGCAGTAAGTGTATATAACGGTCTGGTTACTATGGACGAGAATGTAAGTGGTCAATGGGCAAATGTAGAAACTCAATATCAACGTCGTGCCGACCTGATTCCTAACTTGGTAAACACAGTGAAAGGATATGCGACACATGAAAAGGAAACCTTGGAAGGAGTTGTTGCCGCACGTAGCCAGGCTACTCAAATCAAAGTAGATGCTGCCGACCTGACACCGGAAAAGCTGGCGCAATACCAAAAGGCACAAGGTGCTGTAACATCAGCATTGGGTAAGTTATTAGCTATCACCGAGAATTATCCGGACCTGAAAGCTAACCAGAACTTCCTGGAACTTCAAGCTCAACTGGAAGGAACGGAAAATCGTATCAATGTAGCACGCAAAAACTTCAATGATGCTGCACAAGCTTATAACACCAATATCCGCCGTTTCCCGAAGAATATCTTTGCAGGAATGTTCGGCTTCGATAAGAAAGCATATTTTGAAGCAGAAGAAGGAAGCGAGAAAGCTCCGAAGGTAGAATTCTAAAAAAGATTTGATTTACCCAAAAAGATACTTGATATCATCTGAGATATTTATCTCGGCATTTTTTCATTAGATAAAACACTTCTATATTAAGAGTTAAATTCATAGTAATGAAAACTATGAATTTAACTCTTAATTTTCTATTATTCTTCTCCTTTTCAATAGAATATCCCAAAGTATAAAAGTTAATGATTAACATTTACTAGTACCTAGTTGGCTGTACCAAAAAAAAGCTGTACTTTTGCAGCCGTATACAAAATAATTCTATAACTCATGAGTAATCAACGATACATGATGCGTGGAGTAAGCGCATCAAAAGAAGATGTGCACAACGCCATCAAGAACATCGACAAAGGAATCTTCCCGAAAGCATTCTGTAAAATTATTCCCGATATATTGGGAGGTGACCCGGAATATTGCAACATTATGCATGCCGATGGTGCCGGAACCAAATCATCTCTTGCTTATATGTACTGGAAAGAAACGGGTGACTTATCCGTTTGGAAAGGTATTGCACAGGATGCATTGATTATGAATATTGACGACCTGCTTTGTGTAGGTGCCGTAGATAATATCCTTGTTTCATCTACCATTGGACGTAACAAACTGTTGATTCCCGGAGAAGTAATCTCCGCCATCATCAACGGAACAGACGAATTGCTGGCCGAACTCCGTGAAATGGGTGTAGGCGTATATGCAACCGGTGGTGAAACTGCAGATGTCGGCGATTTGGTACGTACCATCATCGTTGACTCTACCGTAACTTGCCGTATGAAACGTTCAGACGTTATCGACAATGCCAATATTCGCCCGGGTGACGTGATCGTTGGGTTGGCTTCTTACGGACAAGCTACTTACGAAAAAGAATACAACGGCGGTATGGGCAGTAATGGTTTAACAAGTGCCCGTCACGACGTATTCGGCAAATATCTTGCTGAAAAATATCCGGAAAGCTATGATGCTGCAGTTCCTGAAGAGTTAGTTTATTCCGGTAAGTTAAAACTAACAGACAGCGTGGAAGATTCTCCGGTTGATGCAGGTAAGTTAGTACTCTCTCCTACCCGTACATACGCACCGGTAGTGAAGAAATTACTCGATGCACTGCGCCCGGAAATCCACGGAATGGTACACTGCTCCGGTGGTGCACAAACTAAAGTTCTGCATTTTGTAGAAAACGTTCGTGTAGTAAAAGATAATCTTTTCCCTGTTCCTCCTTTATTCAAAACGATCCAGGAACAAAGCGGTACGGACTGGGCAGAAATGTACAAGGTATTCAATATGGGACATCGCCTTGAAGTCTACCTGTCACCGGAACATGCAGAAGAAGTAATAGCTATTTCCGAGTCATTCGGTATTCCGGCACAGATTGTAGGACGTGTTGAAGCATGCGAGCAAACAGAATTAATCATTAAGAGCGAATTCGGAGAATTTAGATATTAAAGAATGGCAGACAATAGTACCATACTAGAAAAATTAGACGGACTCGTAGCCCGTTTTGAAGAAATATCTACCCTTATCACAGACCCGTCAGTGATTGCCGATCAGAAACGTTATGTCAAGTTGACTAAAGAATATAAAGAATTAGACGACTTGATGAAAGCAAGAAAAGAATATATCCAATTACTGGGTAATATTGAAGAAGCTAAAAATATCCTTGCTAATGAATCGGACGCCGAAATGCGCGAGATGGCGAAAGAAGAAATGGACAATAGTCAAGAGCGCCTTCCGGTATTGGAAGAAGAAATCAAACTGATGCTTGTCCCTGCCGATCCGCAAGACAGCAAAAACGCTATTCTCGAAATCCGCGGAGGTGCAGGAGGCGACGAAGCAGCTATCTTTGCCGGCGACCTCTTCCGTATGTATGCCAAATTCTGTGAAACCAAAGGTTGGAAAATGGAAGTCTCCAATGCGAACGAAGGAACAGCCGGTGGATTCAAAGAAATTGTTTGTAGTGTGACAGGCGATAATGTATACGGAATTTTAAAATATGAATCGGGAGTACACCGCGTACAGCGTGTTCCTGCGACGGAAACGCAAGGACGTGTTCACACTTCAGCCGCATCCGTGGCCGTGCTTCCCGAAGCTGAAGAATTCGATGTAGTCATCAACGAAGGAGAAATCAAATGGGACACTTTCCGAAGCGGCGGTGCCGGCGGACAGAATGTAAACAAGGTAGAATCCGGAGTACGTCTGCGCTATATCTGGAAGAACCCGAACACCGGTATTGCCGAAGAAATCCTTATCGAATGTACCGAGACACGCGACCAGCCGAAAAATAAAGAGCGCGCCTTGGCCCGTCTCCGTACTTTTATCTACGACAAAGAACATCAGAAATATATCGATGACATTGCCTCCAAACGTAAGACAATGGTATCTACCGGAGACCGTTCAGCCAAAATACGAACTTACAACTATCCCCAGGGACGTATCACCGACCACCGCATCAACTATACAATCTATAATCTGGCAGCCTTCATGGACGGGGATATCCAGGATTGTATCGACCATCTGATCGTAGCGGAAAATGCAGAACGCCTGAAAGAAAGCGAACTTTAGAGAAGTGGAGAGTTGAGAATTGAGAGTTGAGAACGGTTTCTTAAAATAGTAAATAGTAAATTGCAAAATAGTAAATAACAAGATGGATAAGCAACAATTATTTGAAAACATAAAGCGCAAAAAATCATTCCTTTGTGTAGGACTTGATACTGATATCAAGAAAATCCCGGAACATCTGTTGAAAGAAGAAGATCCGATCTTTGCATTCAACAAAGCAATCATTGACGCGACAGCTGATTTGTGTATCGCCTACAAACCCAATCTGGCTTTCTATGAAAGCATGGGTGTAAAAGGATGGATCGCATTTGAAAAGACAGTAAAATATATCAAAGATAACTATCCGGATCAATTCATCATCGCTGACGCAAAGCGTGGTGACATCGGAAATACTTCTGCAATGTATGCCCGCACATTCTTTGAAGAATTGGATATCGACTCTGTAACAGTAGCCCCCTACATGGGTGAAGACAGCGTTACTCCGTTCCTTACCTACGAAGGCAAATGGGTGATCCTGTTGGCATTGACTTCCAACAAAGGATCTCATGACTTCCAATTGACAGAAGACGTAAACGGCGAACGTCTGTTCGAGAAAGTATTACGCAAATCACAGGAATGGGCTGGCGATGACCGCATGATGTATGTGGTAGGTGCTACTCAAGGACGTGCTTTTGAGGACATCCGCAAGATTGTCCCGAACCATTTCCTTCTCGTACCAGGCGTGGGAGCACAAGGCGGTTCACTCGAAGAAGTTTGCAAATATGGTATGAACAGTACATGCGGATTGATTGTTAACTCGTCGCGTGGTATTATCTACGTAGATAAAACAGAGAAATTTGCAGAAGCTGCCCGCACCGCCGCACAAGAAGTGCAAGCACAAATGGCTGAACAACTCAAAGCAATTCTCTGAAAAGGGAAAAAGGATCTCTAAAGAAAACGAATGCCTTACGAAAGAAAGATAATTAACGACCCCGTATTCGGGTTCATCAATATTCCAAAGGGGTTACTGTACGATATAGTACGGCATCCCCTTTTGCAGCGTCTTACCCGCATCAAGCAAGTAGGATTATCATCTGTTGTGTACCCCGGTGCACAACACACCCGCTTCCAACACTCCTTAGGTGCTTTTCACCTGATGAGTGAAGCTATCACCCAACTGGCCTCCAAAGGCAATTTTATCTTTGATAGTGAAGCGGAGGCCGTGCAGGCTGCCATCCTGTTGCATGATATAGGACACGGCCCTTTCTCGCATGTACTGGAAGACACGATTGTAAAAGGAGTCTCGCACGAAGAGATTTCTCTTATGTTGATGGAACGGATGAACAAAGAGATGAACGGCCAGCTGAGTCTTGCCATTCAAATCTTCAAGGACGAATACCCGAAACGCTTTCTGCATCAACTCGTAAGCGGTCAGTTGGATATGGACCGACTTGATTATCTTCGCCGCGACAGCTTTTATACAGGCGTAACGGAAGGTAACATCGGCTCTGCCCGAATCATCAAAATGCTTGATGTAGCGGATGACCGTTTGGTTGTCGAATCCAAAGGGATCTATTCTATCGAGAATTTCCTCACGGCACGTCGCCTGATGTACTGGCAAGTATACCTGCATAAGACGTCTGTGGCATACGAAAAGATGCTGATTAGTACTCTCTTGCGTGCCAAAGAACTGGCTTCACAAGGAGTGGAACTGTTTGCATCTCCTGCATTACGTTTTTTCCTTTACAATGATATCAATCCAACGGAATTCTATAACAACCCCGACTGTCTGGAGAATTTTATCCAGCTGGACGACAATGATATATGGACAGCCTTGAAAGTGTGGAGCACCCACACAGATAAGGTACTTTCCACTTTAAGCACGGGAATGATAAACCGAAATATCTTTAAAGTGGAAATTTCGTCGGAGCCTATTAGTGAGGACAGAAAAAAAGAATTAACTTTGCACATCAGCCAGCAACTAGGCATAACCCTTTCCGAAGCGAACTATTTTGTCTCTACCCCCAGCATCGAAAAGAATATGTATGACCCGGCAGATGACAGTATTGATATTATCTACAAAGACGGCACTATCAAAAATATTGCCGAAGCATCGGACATGCTGAACATCTCATTATTGTCCAAAAAGGTAAAGAAATACTATCTCTGCTATCAGAGATTACACAGATAAGTATAAAATATTCATGCAATAACACGGAAATCTGAAAAAAAAATCCGTTATTTGTGAACTAATTAAATTTTAAATAAAAGACATGGAGTTCTCGGCTAAGCAAATTGCAGCATTTATCCAAGGGGAAATCATTGGAGACGAAAACGCTACGGTACACACATTCGCTAAAATTGAAGAGGGAATGCCCGGAGCAATTTCTTTCCTGTCAAATCCCAAATATACACCTTACATCTACGAAACACAATCAAGCATTGTCTTGGTTAATAAGGACTTCACTCCCGAACACGAAATTAAAGCTACTCTTATCAAAGTAGACAATGCATACGAAAGTCTAGCTAAATTGCTCAATCTTTATGAGATGAGCAAGCCTAAGAAACAAGGGATAGATTCATTAGCTTTCGTTGCTCCCAGCGCCAAAATTGGTGAGAATGTATACATCGGTGCTTTTGCCTATATCGGTGAAAATACCGTGATTGGAGATAATACTCAAATTTACCCCCACACTTTCGTTGGAGACGGCGTGAAGATAGGCAACAGTTGCCTGCTTTACTCCAATGTAAATGTTTATCATGACTGCCGCATAGGTAATGAATGTATCCTTCATTCGGGTGCAGTGATCGGAGCTGACGGATTTGGTTTTGCTCCCACTCCGAACGGATATGATAAGATTCCGCAAATCGGAATTGTTATTCTGGAAGATAAAGTAGATATAGGTGCTAATACGTGTGTAGACCGTGCTACAATGGGAGCTACGGTAGTACACAGCGGTGTCAAGTTAGACAATCTGATACAAATAGCACACAATGATGAAATAGGTTCGCATACCGTTATGGCTGCGCAAGCCGGAATTGCCGGTTCTACCAAAGTGGGTGAATGGTGTATGATCGGTGGTCAGGTAGGTATTGCAGGACATGCTAAAATAGGAGATAAAGTTGGATTAGGCGCACAATCAGGTGTGCCGGGAGACATCAAGTCCGGTAGCCAGCTTATCGGAACTCCTCCTATGGAACTGAAGCAATATTTCAAATCATCCATTGCACAAAGAAGCCTGCCGGATATGCAGAAAGAACTGCGTAACTTGCGCAAAGAAGTAGAAGAATTAAAACAACTATTAAATAAGTAAATAAGTAACCAATGCTGAAACAAAAAACGCTGAAAGATAGCTTTTCACTGAGCGGGAAAGGTCTTCACACTGGACTTGATCTCACTGTAACATTCAATCCAGCTCCGGACAATCACGGATATAAAATCCAACGCATTGACGTAGAAGGACAACCAACTATCGACGCAGTAGCCGACAATGTAACAGAAACCACCCGTGGTACTGTATTGTCGAAAAATGGAGTCAAAGTAAGCACCATTGAACATGGTATGGCAGCCCTTTACGCATTGGGCATTGATAACTGCCTGATCCAAGTTAACGGACCGGAATTTCCTATTTTAGATGGTAGTGCACAATATTACGTACAAGAAATAGAACGTGTAGGAACAGTAGAACAAAATGCCGTCAAAGACTTTTATATTATCAAGTCTAAAATTGAGTTCCGGGATGAAACGACTGGTTCTTCTATCATTGTACTACCTGACGAGAATTTCAGTCTGAATGTACTGGTTTCTTACGATTCGACTATTATCCCGAATCAGTTTGCTACCCTTGAAGATATGCATAATTTCAAAGACGAAGTGGCTGCCAGCCGTACTTTCGTCTTTGTTCGTGAAATAGAGCCGTTGCTCTCCGCCGGATTGATTAAAGGTGGCGACCTGGACAATGCGATCGTAATCTACGAACGCAAGATGTCACAGGAAAGCTTCGATAAGTTGGCAGATGTGATGGGAGTACCTCACATGGATGCCGATCAGTTAGGCTATATCAATCACAAACCGTTAGTTTGGCCCAATGAATGTGCCCGTCACAAACTGCTTGATGTCATCGGTGACCTCGCTCTAATTGGAAAACCGATTAAAGGCCGTATCATCGCTACCCGTCCGGGACACACCATCAACAATAAATTTGCCCGCCAGATGCGGAAAGAAATCCGTCTGCACGAAATACAGGCACCAAGTTACGACTGTAACCGTGAACCAATAATGGATGTAAACCGTATCCGCGAATTGTTACCGCACCGCTATCCTTTCCAACTGGTGGACAAAGTGATTGAAATTGGTGCCAACTACATTGTAGGTATTAAAAATATCACAGCCAACGAACCTTTCTTCCAGGGACATTTTCCACAGGAGCCCGTTATGCCGGGAGTACTTCAAGTGGAAGCAATGGCACAAGTCGGAGGCTTGCTCGTCTTGAATTCCGTAGATGATCCTGAACGTTATTCTACCTATTTCATGAAAATAGATGGAGTGAAATTCCGTCAGAAAGTAGTGCCGGGAGATACAATCATCTTTCGTGTAGAACTGCTGGCACCTATCCGCCGTGGCATTTCTACCATGAAAGGATATGCGTTTGTCGGCGAGAAAGTTGTTTGCGAAGCAGAATTCATGGCACAAATAGTAAAAAATAAGTAATAATTGATATTTAAAAGCATGATAAGTCCTTTAGCGTATATCCATCCCGAAGCTAAGATCGGAGAAAATGTAGAAATTGCGCCTTTTGTATTTATAGATAAGAACGTAGTTATCGGCGACAACAATAAAATTATGGCTAACGCCAATATTTTATACGGTTCACGTATTGGTAACGGAAACACGATTTTTCCGGGTGCCGTTATCGGAGCCATTCCGCAGGACCTCAAGTTTCGCGGTGAAGAATCGACAGCCGAAATCGGAGATAATAATCTGATTCGTGAAAATGTAACAATCAACCGTGGTACGGCAGCTAAAGGGCGCACGATTGTGGGAAATAACAATTTATTGATGGAAGGTGTACACGTAGCACACGACGCATTGGTTGGTAACGGATGTATCATCGGTAACTCTACCAAGATGGCAGGCGAAATCGTCATTGATGATAACGCGATTGTCAGCGCCAATGTATTGATGCATCAATTCTGTCATGTAGGCAGTCATGTAATGATTCAGGGCGGATGCCGTTTCAGTAAAGATATTCCTCCTTACATCATTGCAGGACGCGAACCGATCGCTTTCAGCGGAATCAATATCATCGGCTTGCGCCGTCGTGGCTTCTCCAATGAAGTGATCGAAAGTATTCACAATGCATATCGTATCATCTACCAAAGTGGTTTGAACACGACAGAAGCATTGAAAAAAATAGAAGATGAATTCGAAAAGAGCCCGGAGATTGACTATATAGTCAATTTTATCCGTAATTCAGAACGTGGTATTATTAAATAAACAGTTCAAAATAGTCATATTATGATATACAGATTTACTATCATATCTGATGAAGTTGACGATTTTGTCAGAGAAATACAAATTGATCCGGAAGCAACTTTTTATGACTTCCATGAAGCAATACTGAAATCAGTAGGGTACGCAAACGACCAGATGACTTCTTTCTTTATCTGCGATGACGACTGGGAAAAAGGAAAAGAAGTAACCTTAGAAGAAATGGACGACAATCCGGAAATAGATAGCTGGGTAATGAAAGACACTGCTATCAGTGAACTGGTAGAAGACGAAAAACAGAAACTGCTATATGTATTCGATTACATAACAGAACGTTGTTTCTTCATCGAACTATCCGAAATTATTACCGGAAAAGATATGAATGGTGCCCAATGTACCAAGAAATCAGGAGATGCTCCTAAACAAACGGTAGATTTTGAAGAAATGACCGCTGCGGGAGGTTCTCTTGATCTGGATGAAAACTTCTATGGAGACCAGGACTTCGACATGGAAGATTTCGATCAGGAAGGATTTGACATAGGTGGTGACACTAGCAGCCCATACGAAGAAGAAAAATTTTAAGTATTAAATATCAAGTATTAGGTATTAATTGCTATGTAGTGTCAGGCAGTTAATACCTAATATTTTTTTAGTCCCGTACGCTTTAATACTTAATACTTCTATACTTAATACTTAAAAATCTATGCCTACTCTCATTGTTCTTATAGGTCCTACAGGTGTGGGGAAAACAGAGTTGAGCCTGCGCTTGGCAGAAACATTTCAGACAAGCATTGTATCTGCCGATTCGAGACAGCTTTATGCCGAATTAAAAATAGGTACGGCAGCTCCGACTCCCGATCAACTTAAACGTGTCCCCCATCAACTGGTCGGCACGCTCCACCTCACAGACTATTACAGCGCTGCCCAATACGAAACAGAAGCACTGGAAATTCTGGAGAAATTATTCACGCAACACGAAGTCGTGATTCTCACTGGTGGCTCAATGATGTATGTAGACGCTATCTGTAAGGGAATTGACGATATTCCTACCGTTGATGCGGAAACCCGTCAACTCATGTTACAAAAGTATGAAGAGGAAGGCCTTGAACAACTCTGCGCAGAACTTCGCTTGTTAGATCCGGAATATTACCGGATTGTAGACCTAAAGAATCCCAAGCGGGTGATTCATGCGTTGGAGATTTGCTATATGACCGGACGCACTTATACTTCTTTTCGCACCCAACAAAAAAAACAGCGTCCTTTCCGTATTCTGAAAGTCGGCCTGACTCGTGATCGGGAAGAACTTTATGACCGTATCAACCGTCGGGTAGACCAGATGATGGAGGAAGGATTATTGGAAGAAGTACGTTCCGTACTTCCCTATCGTCACCTCAATTCACTCAATACAGTAGGCTATAAAGAACTGTTCAAATATCTGGACGGAGAATGGGAACTCTCCTTTGCTATAGACAAAATCAAGCAAAACTCCCGCATTTATTCGCGTAAACAGATGACCTGGTTCAAAAGAGATGAAGAAATAAAATGGTTCCACCCGGAACAAGAAACGGAGATACTAGCGTACCTCCGTCAATCTTTATAACATTATATTTTGACAATATTTAGAAACAGAAGACATCTAAAATCTACTGCTATTCTTCAGATGCAGTTACTTTTATTGTTGAAGTCACTGTATCATTAATAGCACGAATAGAAATTTGACGGGCTTGATATTCTTCTTTCACTAATAGATTTACTTCAATCACTCCATTCTTTCCCTTATCACCATAAGCAGCCAATGCAGTCTTATCTTTCAATACAGATATACTCCTAATACGATCAGGAGAAATATTCGCTAAAGGATCATCACCTGTAGCCTCTTTGCCATCAATTATAACCAAAGGTTTACCTCCATCAGCAGAACGAAACGTAGCTCCCCAACTCTTTGCCCCACTATTTAATGCATCCAACCTTGTTTTATTAATGCCTTCGATTTCAATCTTTCTCGGCGCAAACTTTTTTTCCGAATATAGTTTTATATCCATCACTCCATCCTTAGCCTTTTCTCCATAAATCTTAATAGCTTTTTCAGGACCTATGACAGACACACTTTCAATACGTTCAGGATTCAAAGCATTTACTACTTCACGTTCAGACTCTTTCCCATTAATAATAACCAAAGGTTTTCCTTCACCGGAAATTCCTTGTACCGAAATAGCCACCTTCTTTTTCCCGGATGTTAAGACAGAATCTTTTTTTTCTGTACGATAACCTACCACTACTACCTTATTCTTGGTAGTATCAATAGGCTCCTTAACAACATTTTCTTCACTCTTTTTTTCCACAATTTCCGCCAAATCATTAACTTTGACTGCAGAAATCTCTTCCACTTTTTCAGAGATTTCAGGACGGGCAAAAGCAGTTACTGCAATAGCTGCCAACGGAAGTACATACAAGTACTTCAACCGTGCCCACGGATTCGATTTTTCTTTTAACATCATAGTGATACGTTTTTTAAGTTTACTGTGATTAAAGCTGTTGGCCATAGAGTAGAGCCTTGTGCCAACGGCTTTTTTTATTAATAATAGTTGATATTCTTTCGCGTTTACCCCCTCATTAATGACGGTCTCGTCCGCTTCATATTCGTGAACGTTCTGCAACTCCTGTTTCAACAACCATGCACCAGGATTGAACCATTGAAAAAAGATGCAAATATCCGCCACCAATAAATCTACTGAATGACGATGGTGAATATGAGCCATTTCATGAATAAGGATTTCCCTCCCGTTTTCCTCCAAGTCTTTCCGGCTGATGACAATATACTTCATCCAACTGAACGGAGCTATCTCCTGATTGTGCACCACAAGTGTAACCCCTTTCTCCAACTTCTCATGTTTGCCGGAATGTATCAACCGGAAGAGACAAATCAAAGAATAGATATTGCGACAGGCAAGAAACAGAATACCCGCCAGATAGACCAACAGAACAATCTGTACCCAAGATATGGCCGGCGTCTCCTGTACTGCACCGACATTGGCAGGAGTAGCCTCCAACTCTGCCATCAACAGCAATTGTTCAATGGATAGCACAGCCTGCTGCACTTCAACCTGATGCCGGGTAGTTACTTCGATACAAGGAATGAGTAATGAAAAGAACAACACTCCCAATAAAGCCATACGATTGAAACGATGAAAGGTTTCCTTGCTAAGTAATAACCGGAAAAACAGGTAAAACAGAACAAGACAAACAGATGATTTTAATATATAAATGAAGAAAACTCCCATAGCATAGATTTTCGTTTAATAGATTAGTGTTTTTTGTCAGCCTGTTCCACTTCCTCGATGAGCTGTTTCAATTCATCCAAGGAAATATCTTCCTCCTTAACCAAAGAAGAAACGGCATTCAGGTAAGAATTATTAAAATACTTACTAATCACATTCCGCAGCGTTCCTTTACGAAAATCTTCTTCACTGACTACGGGATAATATTGATAGGTATTTCCGAAAGTATAATGAGCTAGAAAACCTTTTTCTTCCAACCCACGCACAATCGTAGATAGTGTGTTGAAATGTGGCTTGGGATCTTCATAGAAAGCCAACATTTCCTTCACGAACAAGGGACCTTTTTCCCAGAAAAAGCCCATGATTTCTTCTTCTTTTGCTGTTAATCCTTTCATATCTGCAACTTTGTTTGCTGCAAATAACGAAAAGTTTTAGTTCATAAACTAATTTATCTAGTTAAAGTAAACTAAAAGATATAGTTAAGACGAAGAATCTACTATTAAACACCTGTGAAACAGATTTATTACATCTCTTTTAGCTCCACAGTTTATTGACAATAAAGTTGCCGATAAAGAACAAGTCGCCCATAAAAATAATGCTGAATACCAGGAAAGTGAAACAAGTACTCCACCGGGCTCCTCCCTCCTCTTCGCCACGTTTGATACGAAGCAGGGAACTATGTAAACAATCACCTGCTATGAACAGTACAAACAAACTCGGTATCAAGTCACCCCATGACACCAACCACAGATTATCACCCTTCCCCATCAGGAACGTCAATGCCACGGCCAATAAGAAGACAGAAGCATATTGCAAGTCTTTTCTTTTTGAATTCATAGTGGTAATGTTTAAAGTCCTTTTCACAAAGATATTGAATCTCACCCAATAATCCTTATCAAATCTATATAAAAATCGGTCAGGCTTTGTTGAATCTAAGTTTATTGTTACTTTTGCAAGTACGAATTAAAACCAAAACCGATTATAAACGCAGATGAAAAAGATCAGCATCACTTTATTACTCTGCCTTCTCTGTCTGACCGGAATGGCACAAGGACAAAAGGCACTCGATTTAAAAGATATTACTTCCGGACGTTTCCGCCCGGAAAATATTCAGGGAGTAATCCCTATGCCTGATGGCGAACACTACACACAGATGAACGCTGACGGCACGCAAATCATTAAATACTCTTTCAAGACAGGCGAGAAAGTAGAAGTGATTTTCGATGTAAATACCACACGTGAATGTGACTTCAAGAACTTCGACAGTTACCAATTCTCGCCCGACGGTCAGAAATTGCTGATTGCTACTAAAACAACACCTATTTACAGGCATTCATACACAGCTGTACATTACATTTACCCTTTGAAACGAAATGATAAGGGCGTTACGACAAACAACATTATTGAACGGCTGTCTGACGGTGGACCTCAACAGGTCCCCGTCTTTTCTCCGGACGGTACCATGATTGCATTTGTACGCAACAATAACATATTTCTTGTTAAGTTGCTTTACGGCAACAGCGAAAGCCAGGTCACAGAAGATGGCAAACAGAATTCGGTAATCAACGGTATTCCTGACTGGGTGTATGAAGAAGAGTTCGGCTTCGACCGTGCTTTGGAATTCAGCGCCGACAATACGCTGATTGCTTTTATCCGTTTCGACGAGTCGGAAGTTCCCTCCTACTCTTTCCCGGTATTTGCCGGACAAGCACCCCGCATTGATGCTTTAAAAGATTATCCGGGCGAATATACATACAAGTATCCGAAAGCCGGATATCCGAATTCGAAAGTAGAGGTACGCACGTATGACATCAAATCACATGTCACCCGTACAATGAAACTCCCGTTGGATGCAGACGGATACATTCCGCGTATCCGTTTCACAAAGGATGCCAATAAATTGGCTATCATGACATTGAACCGCCATCAAGACCGTTTTGATCTTTACTTTGCCGATCCTCGTTCCACACTTTGCAAACTTATACTTCGTGATGAGTCTCCTTATTACATAAAGGAGAATATTTTCGATAATATCCAGTTCTATCCGGAATATTTCAGCCTGCTTAGCGAACGTGACGGTTACAGTCACCTCTATTGGTATAGCATGGGGGGTAATCTGATTAAAAAAGTTACTAACGGTAAGTTTGAGGTGAAAGATTTTCTGGGATATGATGAAGAAGACGGTTCTTTCTATTACACCAGCAATGAAGAAAGCCCTCTGCGCAAAGCTGTCTATAAAATAGACAAGAAAGGCAAGAAGCTCAAACTATCCCAACAGGTAGGAACCAATACACCGCTCTTCAGTAAATCAATGAAGTATTACATGAACAAGTTCTCCAACTTGAATACTCCGATGCTGGTTACACTGAATGATAATTCGGGCAAAACACTCAAAACGCTTATTACCAATGACGGATTGAAACAAACATTGTCCGGATATGCTGTGCCACAAAAAGAGTTCTTCACTTTCCAAACCACAGATGGCGTGAAGTTGAACGGCTGGATGATGAAACCGGTTAATTTTTCCGCATCTAAAAAATATCCGGTACTGATGTATCAATATAGCGGTCCGGGCTCTCAACAGGTATTGGATACCTGGGGAATCAGTTGGGAGACATACATGGCAAGCCTTGGTTATATCGTGGTATGCGTGGACGGTCGCGGCACAGGAGGTCGTGGAGAAGCTTTCGAGAAATGCACTTATCTGAAAATCGGAGTCAAAGAAGCCAAAGATCAGGTAGAGACTGCCTTGTATCTCGGCAAACAGCCATACGTGGATAAAGATCGCATCGGTATCTGGGGCTGGAGCTACGGCGGATACATGACTCTCATGAGTATGAGCGAAGGAACTCCCGTATTCAAAGCAGGAGTAGCAGTGGCTGCACCCACCGACTGGCGTTTCTATGATACGATTTACACCGAACGCTTCATGCGTACTCCGAAAGAGAACGCGGAAGGATATAAGGAATCATCAGCCTTCACCCGTGCTGACAAACTACATGGAAACTTGTTGTTGGTGCATGGCATGGCAGACGATAATGTGCACTTCCAAAATTGTGCGGAATATGCCGAACAGTTGGTTCAGCTTGGAAAACAATTTGATATGCAAGTGTATACAAACCGCAATCATGGAATATATGGTGGCAATACCCGCCAACATCTATACACACGGTTGACCAACTTTTTCTTGAACAATTTATAATGACGGACAGAGTACGTAAGCCCGAATGGCTGAAAATTAATATCGGTGCCAACGAACGATACACCGAAACCAAACGGATTGTCGACTCCCACTGCTTGCATACTATATGCAGCAGTGGGCGTTGCCCTAATATGGGGGAATGCTGGGGAAAAGGAACTGCCACCTTTATGATCGGTGGTGACATCTGTACGCGCAGTTGCAAATTCTGCAACACACAAACCGGCCGCCCGCACCCGCTAGACATAAACGAACCTACCCATGTAGCAGAATCCATCGCACTGATGAAACTGGATCATGCTGTCATCACATCCGTAGACCGGGATGATCTACCGGATTTGGGAGCAGCACATTGGGCACGTACCATCCGGGAAATAAAACGGCTGAATCCACAAACAACAATCGAAGTGCTCATTCCTGATTTTCAAGGCAGGATGGAGTTGTTAGATTTGGTAATCGAAGCCCGCCCCGACATTATTTCACACAATATGGAAACCGTACGCCGCATTAGTCCGCTAGTGCGCAGCGCGGCAAATTATGATACAAGTTTGCAAGTTATCAGACACATTTCCGGAAAGGGAGTTAAATCTAAAAGCGGCATTATGGTCGGACTGGGTGAGACCCCGGAGGAAGTCGAAACATTGATGGATGATCTGTTAGCAACCGGTTGCCAGATTCTTACCATAGGCCAATACCTTCAACCGACTCACCGGCATTATCCCGTTGCGGCATATATCACTCCGCAGCAATTTGCAGAATATAAAACTGTAGGTTTAGAGAAAGGATTCAACATCGTAGAAAGCGCTCCCCTTGTTCGTTCCTCCTACCATGCAGAGAAACATATTCGTTAGTAAACAAAACACATACCCTATTTGTTTTATAGATAGAACCGACAAATAAACATAAATATAGAGATGGCTCATAAAGGAATACTTTCTTCCGCATTTAACATGTCGCTGGGTTTTATCCCCGTTATTATTTCCATTTTATTGTGTGAACTTATAACGCAAGACACGGCTATTTACATCGGTACAGGCATAGGTATTATAGGTATATACCTTTCTTATCGACGTAAAGGATTGTTGATTCCTAATTTTATCCTCTATATAGCGACCGGAGTGTTAGCACTATTATCCGTAGCAGCTCTCATTCCTGGTGATTATGTTCCCCCCGGTGCGCTTCCACTTACGCTGGAAGTCAGTATTCTCATTCCGATGCTAAGTCTTTATATGCATAAGAAAAGGTTTATCAACCACTTCTTAAAACAGATAGGTTCTTGCAACAAACGTTTATATGCGCAGGGAGCAGAGGCAGCCGTTGTATCTGCCCGCATTGCCTTGATTTTCGGAATACTGCATTTTATTATAATCAGCATCACCGTCATTTTCCAAAACCCACTAAGTAAGACAAGTCTGTTTGTACTCTATAAAGTGTTACCTCCTACTGTCTTTCTGATGAGTATCCTGTTCAATCAGATCGCCATCCGTTTCTTCAATCATTTAATGTCACACACGGAATATGTTCCTATTGTAAATACCAAAGGAGACGTGATCGGAAAAACACCTGCAATAGAAGCTGTTAATTACAAAAACGCATACATCAATCCGGTGATAAGAATTGCCATATCCACTCACGGAATGTTATTCCTTTGCGACAGGCCATCAACAGCCATTCTGGATAGAGGGAAAGTAGATATTCCCATGGAATGTTATCTTCGCTACGGAGAATCTCTGGAAGCAGGCGCCACTCGTTTAATCAACAATGCTTTTCCTCATGAAAAAGGTATCAAACCTGAATTCAACATCGTTTATCACTTCGAGAATGAAGTGACCAACCGTCTTATCTATCTATTCATTGTCGATATCAAAGACGATTCCATCCTTTGTACCCCCCGCTTTAAAAACAGTAAGCTGTGGAGTTTCAAACAGATAGAGGAGAACTTAGGAAAGGGCTTCTTCAGCAGTTGCTTCGAAGATGAATATGAACACCTGAAAGGCGTTATTTATATAAGAGAAAAATACAGGGAATCTTAGATAAATCGGGCACGTGTCCTTTCCAGTCCTTCACTGTACGCGTCTGTATATACTCTCCTTCACAAGTAATATTGGCAGCGATACAGAGCTTTGTTTGAGGACGGCAATTCAACAAAATATCTTCTACCATCTTATGATTCCGGTAAGGCGTCTCTATGAAAAGTTGCGTCTGATTTTCAGCATACACACGCTGCTCCAGTGCTTTTAGTTTCTTGGCACGTTCTCCCGGTTCAATCGGCAAATAACCGTGAAACGCAAAACTCTGCCCGTTAAAGCCGGAAGCCATCACGGAAAGGATAATGGAAGAAGGTCCGACCAAAGGAACCACTTTCAGCTTTTTACGTTGTGCGATAGCAACCACATCCGCTCCCGGGTCAGCTACTGCCGGACAACCTGCTTCGGAGATAACCCCCATTGAAGCTCCACCCACCAAAGGTTGCAGATAACCGGAAATATCATCAGGAGAAGTATGCTTGTTCAACGGGTAAAATGTCAATGCATCAATATCAATCTCCCGGTCCACCTTTTTCAGGAAACGCCGGGCAGAACGAACATCTTCGACTATAAAATACCGGATACCAGAAATGATCTCCTTATTATAAGAAGGCAATACCTTTTCAATAGACGTATCACCTAACGTCACGGGCAACAAATAGAGGGCAGTTTCCACTTTTTAAATTGAGAATTGAGAATTAAGACTATACTTTAATGTTAAAAATCAAATAAGGTTTTGAGCGAAGCTAATTAAAAATTGAAAAACGCAACAGTTTAGGAAGCCAGATAGTTGGATTCACTTAACATCACATGATAATCAGTAAATTCCAGGAGATCTTTCAGTTTCATGTCCTTATGCTTTTTCATATAAGAGGCGATGATTCTTGCTCCCATCCATGTTCCGATCAATGCCGGAGCTTGAGCACCCAACATATCGACAGCAGGAGCAGGCTTCATATAATAGCGGATCACCATCGGGTCTCGTGCATGCAGATGATCGTTGGTACAGATATAATTCCATATCTCCTTTTCATTCTCCTTACACCAGTCGTTTTCCTCCTTGGAATATCCCATCGCTTCGCCGATATCACTATATCCTAATAAGTTTTGCACGACGTAGTTGATTTTTCCGGAGTGCATCATCAAGTCAATCAAACAAGTACCCTCATGATAGTTCATTCCGTAACGGCTCAAAAGATAAAAAGCAAAACAATCCGGCACAATCCGTTCCGGACGCATCGAGCGACATTGATAATCGTAATAGAAACGCTTATAAAGAGGATAATCTTCCCCCATATATTTATCAAGACTGATCCCTAATAAAGAATCCACCAAAATTATAGATTCGTTGAAGGCAGACACTTGCGAATAGATAAACGGCACTTTTGTATCAGGCACTTCCTTCTTCAGTTTCCGGAATCCTTTGTTTAGTCCTTTTTCCACCTCATCCAGATTAGGGTACTTTGCTTCTACGTCGCTAAGCAAACGGACTAAAGTCGTATCCGAATAGAATTTCTGCAGACGTTGCGAAATGGTATCATCTTTCACCGTACCGATAGACAATACATCCTCAATCAGGATTTTCGTCGGCATACGGTAGTCCATCGTCAACTTCTGCATAGCAGAAAAGCTGTTGGAGCGAACGTATTCGCTCAACAGCTTATCATATCTTAGAACAGAAATCTCCTCTTCCTTCTGCTCCGTACCCTTTCCCGTGCTTATCCCGCAGGAGGCGAAAAGCATACTAATTAAAATAATAAGAAGAGAGATCCGTAGTTTCATAATCTTTTATCCGTAAATGATGTTACCATTTTCGTCCATATACTCATCGAGTCCTTTCTCATAAGTAGCCATGGCACGAAGACTCATACCTACGCTGGAGAATCCACCGTCATGGAATAAGTTCTGCATAGTCACCTTACGGGTAAGATCGGAGAACATCACGATGCAATAATCGGCACATTCGTCAGCCGTAGCGTTTCCGAGCGGAGACATACGGTTGGAGAAATCAAACAGTTTATCCATACCCTTCACGCCCGAACCGGCAGTAGTAAATGTAGGAGACTGCGAGATAGTGTTCACACGTACGCTATGTTCGCGTCCGTAGATGTAACCAAAGCTACGTGCAATAGATTCCAGCAATGCCTTAGCATCTGCCATATCATTGTAGCCGTAGAAAGTACGCTGTGCGGCCACGTAGCTCAAAGCAACGATAGAACCGTAATCAGCAATAGCGTTCAATTTCTTGGCCGACTGAATCATTTTGTGGAATGAAACAGCTGAAATATCCAATGTCTTATCCAACATTCCATAGTCAAGGTCATCGTAAGTACGTTTCTTGCGCACGTTGGGAGACATACCGATAGAGTGGAGTACAAAATCAATTTGTCCACCCAGTATATCCATGGAGGTCTTGAATACATTTTGCAAATCTTCTACGCTGGTGGCATCTGCCGGAATAACCTGGCAATTTAATTTCTGGGCCAAAGCGTCGACTTCTCCCATACGGATAGCCATCGGAGTATTTGATAATGTAATAGTTGCACCTTCTTCTACGGCACGCTCTGCTACTTTCCAGGCAATAGACTGATCGTTCAAAGCACCGAAGATAATACCTCTTTTTCCTTTCAACAAGTTATAACTCATATCTTTTAATAGTTAAATTTTGTGCAAAGATAGGAACTTTCTGCATAAAAACACGAGAAGTGTGCAAATAATAGACAGAAATGACAAAAAATACACGTATTCTATCAATTAGTCCACATCCTCTTGGGGTTTGCCACCTATCTTTGCAATCGATAATTAAGAGGTTTTTTCATAATATTTATTTAAGGTTAGAATTAGGTTAACATGAATTTGTCTTATTCCTCTCCTGCAGGCTGCCTGCGACAGATCGCCTGCGGAAGGACATAAGAATTATGAAATCGCCCTCATTAATCATCACCCAACTACCAAGAAAAACAATAGATGTATAACCCTATAGAAATAAGTTACTAAATGAACACATTGACAAAAAGACTCTTCTGGATGGCCCTATCCTGTTTACCGTTTATCTCATCAGGATGTAAACAAAGCGAGACTGCCGTAAAAGAAAGCTCCATCAGTGACGCTCTCTACCAGAATCTACCTTTTGAAATGCCCAAAGTACAGCAACCGGTTTTTCCTGCTTACGAGGTAAACATTGAGAAATTCGGAGCCAAAGGCGATGGTCTGTTTCTGAATACCAAAGCAATCAACGATGCTATTAAAGAGGTGAATCAACGCGGAGGGGGTAAAGTGGTTATCCCGGAAGGCATCTGGTTGACAGGACCTATCGAACTGTTGAGCAACGTGAATTTATATACGGAACAGAATGCATTGGTGCTTTTCACCGGTGATTTTGAGGCATATCCTATCATTGCCACTTCTTTTGAAGGATTGGAAACCCGTCGTTGCCAATCGCCTATTTCCGCACGCAATGCAGAGAACATCGCTATCACAGGATATGGCACATTTGACGGGAACGGCGACTGCTGGCGTCCGGTAAAAAAAGGCAAACTGACTGCTTCACAATGGAAAAAGCTAGTAAACTCGGGAGGTGTTCTTGATGAAAAACAAGAGATATGGTACCCCACGGCCGGTTCACTGAAAGGTGCAATGGCTTGTAAAGATTTCAATGTACCCGAAGGTATCAATACAGACGAAGAATGGGCTGAAATCCGTCCGTGGTTGCGCCCGGTGTTGTTAAGCATCGTCAAAAGCAAGAAAGTACTGTTGGAAGGTGTTACTTTCAAAAACTCACCAAGCTGGTGTCTGCACCCCTTGTCCTGCGAAGATTTTACAGTAAATAATATCATGGTCATCAATCCGTGGTATTCCCAGAATGGTGACGCTATCGACCTGGAATCTTGCAAGAACGCGCTCATTATTAATAGTGTATTCGATGCGGGAGATGATGCTATCTGTATCAAATCCGGTAAAGATGAAGACGGCCGCCGTCGCGGTGAACCTTGCCAGAACGTTATCGTTAAAAATAATACGGTACTGCACGGACACGGTGGATTCGTAGTAGGTAGTGAAATGTCGGGTGGTGTGAAGAACATCTATGTAGAAGACTGCACATTTATGGGCACAGACGTAGGTTTGCGCTTCAAGAGCACTCGCGGACGTGGCGGTGTGGTAGAAAACATCTACATTAATAATATCAACATGATTAATATTCCGAACGAACCGTTGTTGTTCGACCTGTTCTACGGTGGAAAAGGTGCCGGCGAAGAATCGGAAGAGGATTTGCTGAACCGCATGAAGACAAGTATTCCTCCGGTAACGGAAGAAACACCCGCTTTCCGCAATATTCATATCTCTAATATTGTTTGCAGAGGTTCGGGACGTGCCATGTTCTTCAATGGTTTGCCGGAAATGCCGATCAGCAATATTACCGTTAAGAATGTCGTGATGACAGAAGCTACGGACGGCGTTGTTATCAGCCAAGTTGACGGAGTTACTTTGGAGAATGTATATGTAGAATCATCCAAAGGTAACAATATATTAAATGTCAAAAATGCTAAGAATCTGATCGTAGACGGAAAGGTTTATGAAGAATTAGGAGCGAAAGAAGAAATTTTAAGCCTCAAATAAAGTTCATTGCAAAAAAGAAAACCACAATATCATTATATAGAGTAAAAAGCTCAAATAGCAGACTATAATCTTTTCAAAAGATAGACAGTCTGCTATTTTTTCTGTTACTTTTGCAAGGAGAAATACGACGTATAATTTCAGCCTTAGAAAATCATGAAGAAGAATCTTTTTATTTTTACTTTCCTTTTAGGAGTTTTCAGTCTGTCTGCCCAGGCGCAGAAACAGGAGAAAACCATCACAGTTGAAGTACAAAACAACTGGAATCAGGCCAAAGCGGATGCTCCAGTTGTTATCAACCTGCATGAGTTGCACGCCGGCTTCAAAGTTAAATCCGCTGTTGTCATGGAAGGAACAAAGGAAATACCTTCACAGCTGGACGATTTGAACAGAGACCGCAAGATGGACGAACTGGCCTTTGTGACCGACCTCCCTGCTCACGGTAGAAAAACATTCCAGGTTACACTCTCTTCGGAGAAAAGTGCAAAGACTTATCCGGAAAGGGTTTATGCCGATATGTTTATAGTAGACAACCGGAAAGGCAAACATCAACGGGTGCAGGCTATCACCGTTCCCGGCACCAGCAATATATACAGCATGGTACGTCCGCACGGTCCGGTTCTGGAATCGGAACTGGTGGGCTATCGTCTTTATTTCAATGAGAAACAGACACCGGATATTTACGGCAAGTTCAACAAAGGACTGGAGATCAAAGAATCGCAGTTCTACCCGACGGATGAACAATTAGCTAAAGGATTCGGAGATGACGTACTTCGTGTGTTCGACAGCTGCGGACCGGGCGCATTGAAAGGTTGGGACGGACAAAAAGCAACGCATATCACTCCAGTGGACACTCGCACAGAACGTATCATCTCTTATGGACCGGTGCGGGTGATTGCAGAAATTGAAGTGACCGGATGGAAATATCAGGATCAGGAACTGGATATGATGACACGCTACACGCTTTATGCCGGACATCGCGATCTTCATATCGAAACATTCTTTGACGAACCGCTCAATAAAGAAGTTTTCTGTACAGGTGTGCAAGACATCGTAGGTACTTCCAAATCTTTCTCCGATCATAAAGGGCTCGTAGGAAGTTGGGGAACAGACTGGCCTGTCAACGACACCGTGAAATATGCCAAAGAAACTGTAGGGCTGGGCACTTGTATCCCTCAACGTTATGTAAAATCGGAAGAAAAGGATAAAGCCAATTTCCTTTATACCATTACCGCTCCGGGAAATAAATATTTCCAGTATCACACTACTTTCACTTCGATGAAAGAGACATTCGGATATAAAACACCGGAAGCATGGTTTGCTCATCTCCGCGAATGGAAAGAAGAGCTGGCTCATCCGGTGACAGTGAAAATAAAAGATAACCGCACCAATAAATAGGGTAGAAACAAATACAACTAAACAAAAATTACGAGGTTTCTACCAATTTTTCTATGACTCTGCACAAATATTCCTCCTTGTGCAGAGTCTTTTTATTTACCTTTGCCATCAGATAAAACCAACGAATCATATCTATAAATAATCTATCTATAACATGAAACGATTGACACAGACTTTAGCCTTTTGCTTATTAACGGTTTTCACCGCAGTAGCACAGAAGAACTATGTATCTGAAGTATGGGTTTCCGACCTCGGAAACGGTAAATACAAAAATCCGGTACTTTATGCCGACTACTCCGATCCGGACGCTTGTCGCGTAGGGGATGATTTCTATATGACTTCATCCAGTTTCAACTGCTTGCCGGGATTGCAAATCCTTCATTCCAAAGATTTAGTCAACTGGACAATCATCGGTGCTGCAGTTCCCAATGCCCTCCCTCCTATCGAAACTCCGGAACGGCCGGAACACGGTAATCGTGTATGGGCTCCGGCTATCCGTCATCACAACGGTGAGTTTTACATCTTTTGGGGAGATCCCGACCAGGGAGCTTTTATGGTGAAAGCCAAAGATCCGAAAGGTCCGTGGAGCGAACCGGTCTTGGTGAAAGCAGGAAAAGGCATCATTGACACTTGTCCGTTTTGGGATGAGGACGGAAAAGTATATATGGTACACGCATACGCAGGAAGCCGTGCCGGACTGAAAAGTGTAATCACTATCTGCGAACTGAATGCGGAAGCAAATGCAGCGATCACTCCTTCTCGTATTATTTTTGACGGTCACGAAGCACATCAAACTTGCGAAGGTCCTAAAATGTATAAGAGAAACGACTATTATTATATCTTCCATCCGGCAGGTGGTGTACCGACAGGCTGGCAGGTCGTACTACGTTCTAAAAACATCTACGGTCCTTACGAATGGAAAACAGTACTCGCGCAAGGTGACTCTCCGATCAACGGTCCTCATCAGGGTGCATGGGTGGATACTCCTACCGGAGAAGACTGGTTCCTCCACTTTCAGGATGTCGGCGCTTACGGACGTATCATGCATCTCCAACCGATGAAGTGGGTGAACGACTGGCCTGTGATCGGTATCGATAAAGACAGTGACGGCTGTGGCGAACCTGTCTTGACTTACAAGAAGCCGAATGTAGGTCAGACATATCCTATCTGCACTCCGCAGGAAAGTGACGAGTTCGACGGATATACACTTTCTCCACAATGGCAATGGCATGCTAACATCAATGAGAAATGGGCCTATTACGCAGGCGACAAGAGTTATGTGAGGTTATATTCTTATCCAGTTTTAAAAGAATATAAGAATTTGTGGGATGTAGCCAACCTGCTCTTGCAGAAAACTCCTTCTGATAATTTCACCACAACAATGAAACTTACGTTCAGCCCTAATCCTAAACTTAAAGGTGAACGCACCGGACTTGTTGTTATGGGCAGAGATTATGCCGGAATCATTCTGGAAAATACAGATAAAGGTTTGATCTTATCTCAAGTTGAATGTAAAAGAGCGGATAAAGGAAAACCGGAACAGGCAAATGCTTCTGTTAATCTTTCTCAAAATACGGTTTACCTGAAAGTTCGTTTCAGTTGTGATGGCAAGAAAATCAAGGGTAGCGAAGGCGGACATGACCTCATTGTGATGTGCAACTTCAGCTATAGCCTCGACGGAAAGAAGTATCATCCACTAGGCAATCCTTTCCAGGCAAGAGAAGGACAATGGATCGGTGCTAAGGTCGGCATGTTCTGCACACGTCCCGCTATCGTTACTAACGACGGAGGATGGGCAGATGTAGACTGGTTCCGGATTACTAAGAAATAGTTTCAAATTTAGTTCCCTAGTTTGAAACTTCTAGTTTCATGCCTTGAAACTGTTAGTTCCATACGGTGAAACCATTGGTTTCTCGGTGTGGAACTAATTGTTTCACACCGAGAAACTAAAAGTTCACTACAGTTCCGTGGCAAAAAACAATTCTTTCCAAAGGAGAAGATAAAATCCGGCAAATAGGAAAGGATTTCTTTATCTTATCTTTTTTACCTATTTTTGTATCGGTAAAAGAGATTAAAGGAGAACAATCAGATAGAGTAAGAATGAAGAAACTAGTTATATTTGACCTGGATGGAACATTGCTGAATACCATCGCCGACCTTGCCCACAGCACCAATTATGCTTTAAATAAATTAGGATACCCCACTCATGAAGTAGAAAAGTACAACTTCATGGTAGGCAATGGCATCAATAAACTCTTTGAACGCGCATTGCCCGAAGGTGAAAAGACGGAAGAAAATGTACTTCGTGTACGCAATGAGTTCGTTCCTTATTACAATATTCACAATGCAGATGATAGCCGACCTTATCCGGGCATTCCAGCGTTATTATCTTATCTGCAATCCGCAGGTATTCAGATTGCCGTAGCTTCCAACAAATATCAGGCCGCTACCGAAAAGCTCATAACCCACTACTTTCCGGAAATTCATTTCACTGCCGTTTTCGGCCAACGGGAAGGAGTCAATGTCAAGCCTGATCCAACAATCGTTTTTGATATATTAAAACTTGCCAATGTACAAAAAGAAGATATTCTTTATGTAGGTGATTCCGGTGTAGATATGCAAACAGCAGCCAATGCCGGTGTAACTGCTTGCGGAGTGACATGGGGATTCCGACCACGTACGGAACTGGAAGAATTTAATCCTGCATATATGGCAGATGCGGCCGAAAAAATAAAAAAAATGGTCTTTTAACGATGATATCCTTACAAGAATAGTTATGATTCAGCAAGTAAAACTTCAATAGTCTCAATAAGTTCTCTTGCCGGAGCTTTTATCGTACTGATTTCATCCTCCGATATTGAATAAATGCAATTATAATCCCCTTTTTGCCGTAATTGTTCCATACGCGCCAAAAAACTTCCCAAACGTGCACTAATTTTGCCTGTTTTTATAAAATTCAAGCCAAAGCAAGCTATCAACCCATCATGGGTTTTACATGATAATCCATTTTGTATTAATAAAGCCTGAACAGCATGAAAACAGGCATAATAATATCTATTGGAAGCAATATCCCAATACTTCATATCAAACATCTCATCTGCTTGTTTCAAAAATACTTTAGCTTTCTCCAACTGTAATATCACCAAAGAATTACGTTCTTCATCTGTCAATTTCATACTAATTCAATTCCTTCCTGCTCTACATTTTTATAAAATGGTGTAATACAACTTGCAGCCCATTCTTTCATCGTATACATAATCGGATTAATTCGCGCTCCCAAGTCCCATCCCAACATAGTTAAGGGAAAGCTTACCTTATCATAATCTTCAGGCTCCAATTTTTCTTTATCCAAGATAATCAAAATATCCCAATCAGAATCAATCCGTGCATCCCCACGAGCTTGAGAACCAAACAACAAAGCCTTGCCACCTTTTGGTAAATGCTCTGTCAATGCCTGCTTAATAGACTCTAATATTTTATTTGTATGACTTTTCATATTCGTCTCCCCTTACTCTTCTACAAATATACAATAAATATCAATACAACAATATGACTTACAAAAAAATCGCTCTTGCTAATTATTCATACTTGGTTCTTATCCATGACTAATATGAATAAAGAATAAAGTCTAATATTACATATTTTCCGTACAAATTTCAATATCACTTTCCTTACAATGCATTTTCTTTGCAACAGATAAAGAAAGGCTCACCTTTGTGTGCCTCAATCTAAGAACAATAGTAATCTAATTTATTATAAAATGAAAAAGCATCTTATACTATTTTTTGCAGGAGTAATATTGAGTTACGGGAATATAAAAGCACAAACAGCTCCCGATAAAAAAGAAATTCTCAAAGTAACCCTTCAAGTGAACGACTATTTCATGAAAAAATATGCCGATTATCGTACTCCTTCTTTTGTGAAAAAAGTAGTTCGGCCCAGTAATATCTGGACACGAAGTGTATATTACGAAGGCTTAATGGCACTCTACTCCATCTATCCCGCAGACGAATATTATCTCTATGCCAAAGAATGGGCGGATTACCACCAGTGGGGCTTCCACCGTGGGACAACCACCCGTAATGCAGATAATTACTGCGCCAGCCAAATCTATCTCGATTTATACAACATTTGCCCCGATCCTGAGAAAATACGGAAAACGAAAGCCAATATGGATATGTTGGTCAACACTCCACAAGTAAACGACTGGTGGTGGATAGATGCCATCCAGATGGGGATGCCTATATTTGCCAAAATGGGGAAACTTACAGGCGAACAGAAGTACTTCGACAAGATGTGGGATATGTACGAATATACCCGTAATAAACACGGAGAGAACGGAATGTTCAATGTCAAAGAAGGTTTGTGGTGGAGAGACCATAATTTCGACCCTCCATACAAAGAGCCGAATGGTAAAAACTGTTATTGGAGCCGCGGTAACGGATGGGTATATGCCGCTTTAGTACGGGTAATGAATGAAATTCCATCCGATGAAAAACATCACCAAGATTACATCAATGATTTTCTAACCATGAGCAAAGCACTGAAACAATGCCAGCGTGAAGATGGCTTTTGGAATGTCAGTCTCCACGATCCGTCAAACTTCGGAGGCAAAGAGACTTCCGGCACAGCTCTTTTTGTATATGGTATGGCTTGGGGCATACGCAACGGTCTATTAGATAAAAAGACCTATCTGCCTGTAATCATAAAAGCATGGAATGCTATGGTGAAGGATGCAGTTCATCCGAATGGTTTTCTTGGTTATGTACAGGGAACCGGCAAAGAACCGAAAGACAGTCAGCCCGTCACATACGACAAAGTTCCTGATTTTGAGGATTTCGGAACAGGATGTTTCCTTCTTGCCGGAAGTGAAATCTATAAGTTAGACCTCAATATGTAACTGATAAACATACTTATCTTGAATCCGGTCTATCCTTCACAAACCGGATTCAAGGTAAATATATAACTACGTTTTACTTCTCTCCCCTCTTTGATAAGCCGAAGGAGATACTCCAAACTGCGCTTTAAAACATTTACTGAAATAAAGAGGATCGTTAATACCCACTTTATAAGAAACTTCCGCAACAGTCAGATTCCTTTCAGTCAAAAACAGTTCGGCAGCCTTCTTCATTCGTACAACACGCAAATATTCATTCGGTGAGTATCCGGTCACTCCCCGTAATTTCTTATAAAATACAGTTCGTCCCATCCCCATCATCTGCGCAAATTCATCAATAGAAATGTTGTATTGAGAATAAATCTTTTCCACCACAGCCACCAACTGATCTGCAAACTCCTTATCCCGGTCCGTGTTACATAAAGCAGGACGTACTACCCCCGGTTCACTGGAAAATTTCTTCCGCAACTTTTCGCATTGCTCTATCAGCCGGAACACCTGCGCAAGCAAAAGCTTAAAACTAAATGGCTTTGCAACATAAACATCCGCTCCCGCTTCAAGTCCTTCCAGGTGCTTATCCGGTGAAGTCAAGGCAGTCAGCAGAATAATAGGAATATGACTTGTCGCAAATTCAGTTTTCAGTTTCTTTGTCACTTCGAAACCGGTCATCCCGGGCATCAATACATCGCAGATAATCAAGTCTGCGTCATAGTTGCATGCCTTTTCAAATCCGGATATTCCATCCGCAGCCACTTCTACTTCAAAATAAGCACTAAGCTCCTCCTGCAGGAATCCACGAATATCATTATCGTCTTCGATGACTAATATTTTATGTTTTCTTGATGTGGTGACTGTCTTTTCATGTTCCTGACATTCTTCTGAAAGTTCCTGTAAATGGTGAGTCTGCATATTCGCTTCTTCCAGCAGGAGATTGCCGGGAACCAGGAAGTCTTTTTCCGAATAAACAGTTTTATCAGTCGGAATACATACCGTAAATACGGAACCTCCCCCTTCATTATCTTTATATTCAATAGTTCCCTTATGCACCTGCACCAATTCATGGCTCAAATGCAACCCTACTCCAATGCTATCTCCGGAGAAACTACTTTGCATGAAACGTTTAAACAATTCTCCCTGCTTTTCTTTAGGAATACCTACTCCGGTATCCGCTACCTGAATGTATAAACACTTCTTCACCTCATCCACATTCACAGAAAACAGAATTGTCCCACCCGAAGGAGTATACTTAAAAGCATTTGAAAGTAAGTTATACACCACCTTATCCAAATTGCCTTTATCAATAAACATTTTATAGGATGGCACAGACGGTAAAAAGCGGAAATCCATCTTCTTCTGTTCTGCTACGTCACTGAAACTTAAATATATTTCGTACAGGAAAGCAACTACATCAGTTTCCTGAAGAGAAAGAGCCAACTTATTATTCTGCATTTTTCTGAACTCCAGCAACTGATTTATCAGCCTCAACATACGTTGTGTACTTTTGTCCATGACTTTCAACGGATGCAATAAAACTTGTGGAATATCATCCGTCCGGTACATTTTCTCCAATGCTCCTTGGATCAATGTAAGCGGAGTACGGAATTCATGAGAGATATTTGTGAAAAATACCAGTTTATACTCTGTCAGTTGTTTTTCAACATTGATGCGGTTGCGCAACCTATTGAAATTAAAAATGATACGATATGTAAAGTACAAAGCTATTAACATCAGGATGAAATATCCGAGCATAGCCCAATTCGTTTTCCAAAACGGAGGCACGATAACAATCTTCAAGGTTGTTTCGGTATCATTCCAAATACCGGCACCATCACAATATTTCACATAAAAAATGTAAGTGCCCGGCTCCAGATATTTATAAGTAGCAAAACTTAACGAAGACGGAACATTCCATCCCTTGTCATAGTTTTCCAGCCAATACATATACTTGATTTGACCATTATCCGAATAATCGAGAGTAGAAAAATCAAGCATAAAAGAATTCTGGAAATATTTCAATGTAATCTTATCCGAATAGGCTAAAGATTCTTGCAAAGGAGACCCCGGCATATTAGGCTTCACCTGAATTCCATTAACGGACAATCCTGTGATAACAATAGGAGAAAACAATCTTTCTGTTGGAATCTTCTTCGGGTCAATAATCGTCAATCCGTAGTTTGTTCCAAAAATCAGTTTACCGTCTGCCCCCATACACGCACTGTTCTCGCTATACACATCTCCTAATGTATAAGATGAGAAGAAATAATTCTCGAAAGAATGGCTGTTGGGATTGAACCTTGAAATTCCATATTCCGTAGCAATCCATAATTGTCCCGAATAATCTTCTAAAATAGATTGCACCATATTATTAACCAGTCCTTCCGCTATTCCATAATGTGTATATTTCAAAGACTGACAGTCGTCTGCCAATTCGCATAGATTCAGCCCGGCACCCGAAGTACCTACCCACATGCGCCCTTTACTATCACGAAACAGGCAACGAATCTCATTGCTGCAAAAATTGCCATCGGTGTAGCTGAACAAATGATAGTTATCTTCATTAGCGATCAATGAGTCAGGGTGGAAAATACAGATACCTTCACTTGTGCCCATCCATATCATCCCTTTCTCATCTTCTGCCATTACTCTGACTATCCGTAAGCCATACTTCTTTCCTTGAAAGAAACGACGGAACTTGTATTGTCCTTTTTCCGTTGATTCTGCCAGATCCAGTCCTCCTCCAAATGTTCCCACCCACATACGATCTTTCTTATCACGAAGAATGGAATAAATATTAGAATGAGATAAGGCAAAAGGATTAGACGGATCCGTTTTATACCACGTATCTCCTATTTTTAGTCCGTCTCCCCGGGTTCCTATCCATATATTCTCCTGACTATCTTCTGAAATCGCATAAATATTATAGGGCAAATCACTAGTGTCCCGTTAAAATCGGGACACTAGTGTAACTAATTCTAAATTATAAATTGAGACAAGTATAAAAGTGCATCCTTTGTACACAAAATTATAGGCAAGTCCTGCACCAATCCACTTCCTTTGCATTAAAGATAAAAAACAAAAACATCTAATTATATAATAATACAATTATGAGAAACTTATCCTATGCACTCGCATTTATTCTTGCAGTCACTGCTTGCAGTGACGAGCCGGTACAGAGTCCAACGCCGTCTCCCGCACCTGACAATGATGATGATAACAATACACAAGTTGTCGGATTCTTAAAAAATCGTGCTATGGTAGCAAGCTATAACACTGTATTTCCCAATAAAGAAACTGAAAAAATAGAAAGAAAAGGAGTTTTAATAAGTTGGAGATGGCTTTCTTCCGACCCTGATGATATTGGCTTCGATGTCTATCGCAAAGAAGGTGATGGAACATTCCAAAAATTAAATAAGATTCCTATTACTACCAGTTCCAATTACAAGGATTTAACAGCAAACGTTAACAAGACTCTCGAGTACGAAGTTCGATTGGCAAGCACAGATAATGTATTATGTTCGTGTAGCCTGACTCCTGATATGGCACAGAATTTTTACAGGACTGTACCACTAAATAACAGTAACCTTCCCTATCCGGATTTAGTATATAAAGCTTCGGATGCCGCCATCGGTGATTTAGACGGTAATGGAGATTATGAACTGGTTCTGAAACGTGAAGTACTGCCTCTCGATAATGGCAGTACAGGAGTTGGGATTACTCCCGGAAGCTGTCTGTTGGAAGCCTATGAATTGACGAGCGGAACATTCTTATGGCGTATCGACTTAGGTCCTAATATCCGGCAGGGTATCCACTATACTCCTTTTATCGTTTATGACCTTAACGGAGACGGAAAAGCTGAAGTTGCAGTCCGTACCTCTGAAGGTACAGTTTTCGGAGATGGTACGAAAATAGGTGACACTAATCAAGATGGGATAACCGATTATGTAGACAGAAATCCCCAAAGCAATACTTACGGGAGAATTACAACAGGACCGGAGTTTTTATCCATCATTGAAGGCAGAACCGGAAAAGAACTCGCCCGAACAGATTATATTCCCCGTGGCGAGAAAAGTAAATGGGTGAGCTATTGGGGAGATAATTGGGCTAACAGAATGGACCGTTTCCTAATGGGAGTAGGACATTTCAGGTCGCAAAAAGGGATTCCAAGCCTATTTATGTGCAGAGGATATTATAAGAATTACCAGATTGTAGCCTTGGATTTTATCGACAATAAGATAAAAGAACGGTGGCATTTCGACACAGCCAACAACTATCAGGATTACGTAGGGCAAGGCAACCATAATCTCGCTGTCGGCGACATAGATGATGACGGGAAAGATGAAGTCCTTTATGGAGCATGTGTCATAGATCACAACGGAAAAGGGGCATATAGCACGAAACTGGGACATGGTGACGCTATGCATTTAGGAAAATTTGACCCTACATTAGAAGGTTATCAGGTTGTTGTCTGCCATGAAGAGTCCAAAGACTATGGAAACATAGGAACCGAATTCCGGGATGCCAGAACCGGTAAAATATTACATTATATCCCGGGAAACGGAAAAGACGTAGGTCGTTGTATGGTTGCAGACGTTGACCCAGAAAGTCCGGGGTGTGAATATTGGTCATCAGAGCCGGATGGTATTATGTATTCCTGCAAAGGGGAAGAACTGGCAGGCAAACATGCCCCTGTAGCAAAAAGTGGAAAGACATCATTCAATATGGCTATTTGGTGGAGTGGCTCGCTTAACAGGCAAATGTTTGATTACTTGGTTGTCCATAGTTATACAGAAGGTCGTTTGTTCGACGGTATTCATTTCGGTGTCAAGACTGCTAGCGGAACCAAAAACAATTCATGCTTTTATGGCGATATTTGGGGAGACTGGCGTGAAGAATTTATTTACGTTGATGAAAATGACTCGGAACTAAGAATCTTCACCACTGATTTTGAAACCAATTACCGCTTCCATCCACTTATGGACGACCATTTATACCGTTTAAGTACTACTCACCAAAATATAGGTTACAATCAACCCAGCCATCCCGGCTATTATATCGGTTCAGATTTAGACAAGAATGATAATAAGTAATACCTCTCAATGAACAAGCCTGTTTAAACATTCGAGTTTAAACAGGCTGCCATATTTATGACTATCAGTAACGAATAGCCTCTTCCCAACCTTCGTCCCGTTTCTTTTTACTTATTTCTTTGTAGTACAAGCTGAACAGTTCCTATGATACCGGAAGCAACCAAACGGTCAGCCGGTTTTGCAATCGAAGTGGTGGAATAAGTGATGCGTTTCTCCTGAGGCAATTTTGAATCACCTATCATACGATTCACTAACGAGTTGGCAACATAGATTTCCAGTTGGTTTTCACCGGATTTCAGTGCATCGGTTATATCAATTTCCCAAGGAGAGCACCAAAGCGTGCCTACTTCCATTCCATTAAGAACAATACGGGCCACAGCTCCCAACTGTCTGAATCGTAACAAGTAGCATCCGTCCGTCTGTTTTTTGTCTACCGATAAAGTACGACGATAGACAGCAGTGCCCGAATAATATTTAATACGCTCGTCAGTAGAAGTAGTCCAGTCTGTTAGTTTTGGAAATGGAACGAAGCCGGGGCCACCCAGTCTCTCCGAAAATTCCACCATCCAATCGCCTTCAATAGCAGAGACTTCTTCTTTTACATTCCATTCTTTCATAGGCTGTTCAGATTTGTCCTTGCGATTGAACACGACAAAACAAGATTCACGAGCCGCCATCTTTAAGGTAACAGATGTACGGCCATCCCCAGTAGAAGTGCTGCGCAGCGCATAACGCTTTCCCGTGACAGGATTCCACAATTCAACAGATTTTCCACTGCACCGGAATGTAAATGTGTGCGTCAGCCCTCTGTCTTCATGATTGTCCAAGAAATAAATTTCTCCATCCTGAAGCATACGGTGAGCATAATAGAACCTCCGGTTCTCAGGCAACGTAATATCCGGAATCATCTTTGCACTTTCCACAGCTTCCGCAAGAGACATTCCCCAATAGATTGTTCCCTTTCCATAACGGTTGCTTCCTTGCGGATTCTCCCTTTTTCCCCACATCATATCAACCAGTTTGTTATATTCCGCCATATATTCCAAGTCCTTTTTTGTGCCCGAACGAACCGGACGGATTCCATAAACAGTTGCTCCCTCCTTTACCAAAGAAGCTATTTTTCTCAAAGCTTCCAATGTCAACTCTCCATTACGAGGTAACACCATCATACGGTAACTCATCCCGTCAGGAAGCATTATCCGCCCTTCTCCGGCATCCATACGGGTAAGTAATGCGTCAGTTGTAAAGGCATCGAAATCAAAGCCACCGGGTATGACGGGCAGACGATGCGTTAATATCTTTACCGGAGCATTATCACCCAAATACAAACAAATATCCACAACCGGCCGCCCCTGCCTCATCAGATAAGCGGAACGCGCCTGATAATCCCAAAAGTTTTTACTGTAAGGCCAGAATGTATTGTTACGGTTCAAACAATACTGACGCCCTCCAGCCGTATTACCGGGAGTTTTGTCCGTCCATGGCTGATAAGCAGACGCACACACGACAAATTCATTAATTCCATATCCATAAGCATAATCAGCCAATTGTTTTATATAAGATAACGACTGATTATATTTTACATCCGTGAAAGCTTCGGCCGAAGCTATAAGCTTGCCGTATATGTGAGCAGCAGACGAACTCTCTTTTATATCGTAGTTACCATTGGGATGAATCCCCCAAAACTCACCTTGCGGTTTTTGTACCCGCCCTTTTGCCTGAATCTGGTCGCCGGCAATACTAAGAGCGTTACCAATAGCCTGAGCGGTAAACGTCATATTGCGCTCCCTGCACAAACGGTTAAATGTACCATAATATTTATCCGATACCAAGTCTGCGATAGTACGCCTTACGTCGTACAGGAAACCATTGGATGCAGCAGCAGATTCCACCACATATCCAGCCAGTGCAGGTAAGTACTTTATCATATCATACCCGCGTAAACGTACAAACTCCTTTTCAAATCCCGGTGTCCAGTTTTGTGCGCCAGCTTCATGGCTATCCATTGCCATACCGACCAAATGCCCGCCATGAGCCTTGATAGAATCTGCTATTTGTTTGAAATAATGGTTCCATTGCGTCTCCGCAGCCGTAGCCGACATCTTGTCACATTCCAATCCGAGAAGATTACTGCGTCCATGCTTTGTCCTTGCACCTGTCGGAACATGAGCAAACCGCATGACAACCCATTTACCGACAGGAGCTTTCCAACGCAATACTCCATGAGAATCTGTCTGTGATGTCAAATCAATTATCTGATTAGGATTAATAATTTCACCTTTCGCATAATCCGGTGTGCAATCATGTTCAATATACTCGGAAAAAAGACCTGCCTTCTCTTCCCATTGGTCTACACAAGCCCGGGCGGAAAGGAGTACTTTTCCAAGTTCCAGTTGTCTCTTACGTTCATCCTTTTCATTCCAGTCGTGCAAATTCAGACGAAAATACCTGCCGGCTACAGCGGGGAAAGAAATCGTTTTCTGATTCAGACCACCATGGTCTTTATAAATAGGTTTTAATTGGCATACTTTCTTAAAATGCACCCCATCGTCCGAAACCTCCAGTTCACCGATATCCGGCAAAACACGATAACCAGTTCCAACAAAGGTATCGGAAGGCGGACCAGGTACATTTGTCGCACTAGTGGTCGCCTTCCCCTTAGGATTCATTAAATAAGTAATGCTACGTGCCGTAAACACTTTACCAAAGTCTAAGGTCAAATATACAGGTTCGCCCGCCTTTTGTTCCGGAATAACCGGCAAACGCTTGGAATCCGTTTGCGAAAAAACAGCTACGGCATTTATTTCCGGTTTGTTACAAGTAATCACGGGTTCCAATAGTTGACTGTCATCCTGTTTGTCATTCTGATAAGGAAATGCCAATATAGCTACATCTTTATAATAGTCATATCTTGTTTCCGGGACAGGCAGAGCCAATTCCATACTCTTTCCACCTTCTACTACTGTCCTGACAGAGGTCAAGCGCTGCATTCCCAAAGCAGGAGTAATCCACGGCCCGCCGGCTACATAGCCATTAGAGACATGTGTCTCAAAACTTAATCCCAACCGTTCAGCCTCCTGTGAAGCAAAAATCAACATTCTCCACCATTCAGGAGAAAAGGCATCGAGCGCACCTTCACATTGCCCATGCACTTGGTCGTAATAAACCACCCCTCCTACTCCCTGTTTGCGGTAAGCCTCCAGGTCGGCTGTAATACCCGCACGGGTTGTCTCCGTTTCCCCATGAAACCACCACACTTTTGTCCGGGCAGAATCCTGCGGATGCTCAAATCCATACAATGCCTTCCTCCATTCCGAAAGTCCGGCATTATCATTTCCACCATATCCGTTGAGAGACATTGACAGAAATAACGAAAGAAAAAAATAACAATATCTCATATAAACCATATCTTAAATTCTAAAGATTCCCCCTACTTCAATACCCTGTCTGAAAGAGTATAAAATTAAGGGGAATCTTTCATATAACCTAAAACCTATCAAAAACTTATCTACCCTTCATCTATTAAAAGGCAAAGGCGAAACGGGCATTAACCACTTCGGTTGACTTATTTTCATTGATACCGCTAATATTGGTTTTCTTGGAATCTACCAGATATTGCACGCCGTATATACTTGTTCCGTCGCGTTCTGTCGACGACCAATAGTATTTCTCAGCCAATGCATCGGCACCCACCTTACCCAACTGTACGGTTATTATATCCCTGTTAGTGACAAGCACTTCTTTCAAGTCGCCTACAGAAGGAATAAACCAGCCGGAAGATAGTTCGGGCGCCGGCAATGAATAAGCATCCAATAAAGTAAGAATAGAAAGTATCCTACCTTCATTTTCCGAGTAAATCTTCATCACCTCCGTATGATTATACCCTAAACTCAAATCCCTGAACGTATTATTCACCTCATATTGGCTTTTATCCGGATTCCAGACAAACGCACTTGCACAAATATAGGAAGCCGCATCTGCAAAACTGGCGTGATACCATTCGTGAATATATCCTCTGCCACCACTACCTACAAATTTAACATCCGCATGTTCTTTTAGCCCTAACACCAATCCATGGGTACAGGCGGGGTGATTGCGTAATAGAGCATCCTGGTTTTCAGAAAAAGTATAATCCGGTTTAGCTTCGTCCTTCGAGTATCTCATTGAAGGCATCGGATTACCCACAAAATAAACAACACCTGCACAATCTTTACTTACTGCCGCCGGGTTATCTACCGAAGCCAAAGCACCATTAGAGTAGACTAAATCACCAACTTTCAACTCATAATCAACTGTTTGAGGTCCGCCATCCACTTCACAATAAATATATTCTCCGGCAGTCAATTTGGTTGCGTCAATCGAATAATTCTTAGCTTTATTATCTTTAGGACTGGTAAAAGAACCCGCTATTGTTGCAATTTCCTCAGAAGAATTCACCAAAAGACGATAAGTAACAGTTTCTTTATCATAATAAGGAGTATATTCCTGTTCGCCAATCGTAAATTTCACATCTTGCAATGCTACACTATAAGGAGACAGAGTAACGTCTGTATTGGTAAAATTATAAGTGATAGAAGGCAGTTCCGCCACTACTAAAGCCATGCGATGTTGCATCACAAAAGTAACTGTTGCCCCGTCAGCCGAAGCAGCTCCCGTCATTAAGTCACTGGTGGTATAATTATCGCCACTTAAATCTGATTTAACAGTCCACTCTTTTACTACATTTTCAAACGGGTCACTCTTTGTTGCATCAAAGGCTATGCTTTCTTGATACGGATAATATGCATAGAAAGTAACAGTTGACAAATCCTCACTGCAAGGAAGGTCGCCGGTTTCAATCACCCAAGTTCCATTATTATACTCCGCTCTCGTATTTTCAATAAAAGCCTCCTGATTCGCGACAGCAAATATTCCAATCTTATCACCATTAGAAAAAGTTGTCACATACTCGGAGTTCGTGTTGGCGCGGCTTGCTGCACTCCCCTGAAAAGTAGAGTCAATAACACGAATTTTCAATGTTCCGTCAGTAGCAGTCGGGCTAAGTTCTTCACTTTGTGAACACGCTGCCATTACAAAAGAACCTATGAATACATAGATTGCCTGAATAAACTTGTTGTGTCTCATAATATCCTTAATTTATTTTTTTATTGTAATATACATTGTTAATTATCTCATATCTTGGCTAGTAATATCCTGAGAATTACCCTGCCCCCATTGAGTGGCACCTGGGACTACATCTGTGATATTTGTTTTATTACCTTCCGTATTAATTTCCTGCCGGCCTCCTTCAGTCCATCCCTGTACTTCACCGGGGGTTACACTGATATAGATGGTTTCGTCCCTCTCACTAATTGTAATTGTGTAAGGATGTATATATCCGGATTTCAGGTTCATACTGCCAATCTTCTTGTGGTAGGATTTTCCACCCATCTCTATCTGCAAGGCAACGTCCAGAGCATCCTGAGGTAACAAAATTAAGGAAGCCTGCATATGCCGGTCTGCCGGAATCCGGCTGGTTAACGGCTGTATCGGCGTATTTTCAGCGATAGCGGCCGTACCGTCCGTCGTATCAAAAGTTCCTTTCAATTTAAGTCCAATCAATGTACATAAAATATCATTCAAGACAAATCCATCTTTCCCCTCAAACTTAAAATCAACCCTGCTCATCTGGTGAGTGAAGGAAAAGTTGACAGAAGGATTACTCCGGCCGGCTTCTGCCGTTGCATAAAGAAAGTCAATACCCGATTGCTTTTCAGGCATTTGCTTCTCCGACGTAGTTTCCAAAGTAATACAACCGTCCTTTATAGCGGAAGTCTCTACATATGGGCAATAAGCAGTCAATGTATGATTTTGTTTGCCCAAAAAATAGATAGACTGGCTCTCGTCAGCAACAGCGAACAAAGAAGAATTTCCAATATACTTATACGGAATATTGATGTTATTCTCGCAGGTCACTCCTATACAATCGTTCTCCTCCCATGTAGTATCAACTGCACGGGACATTTCTACGATTGTTCCCGAAATTACAGCTTTTACGCCCATTATATCATCTCCGGAGTAATCATAACTATTACACCCCCAAAGTAAAACGGACAAAGCAGCAATAAATGGCACTTTTCTTTTCATAATACTATAATTTACAAGTTAAAATCTTTTTCAGGCATCCATATACTTTAAAGATATGCACCCATGCCATAACCAAAGTATATAGATGCTTTTCTTATACAAGCAGCAACTGTGTTATTGTAGTGTTACACTCATCAAACCTATCACCACATCGTTAGCTACTGTTTCCAATGTCAGTTCTTTCAATGCCTTATTCTTATCCAGCGGAATGTCCAGCATTACCCCGGCACCGCCTTCAATTACGCGATTTGCAGAACCGCGAACTCCCAACGCCTTTCCAAAATCACGGCTGGCAATTCCTGTTTTCAAGTGTAACCTGTACGGGCGGGGTCTTGGAGCATCAAAAGCAAAATCGTCTAAATAGAAGTCCTGTTCAATAGGACACCAATTATCCGGATTTACCAGTTCAAGCATTTCGGAGCTTCCGTCTGTATAATGTACACGTACAATTCCATTCGCAATACGGCACTGCATATGATTGGTGCTTCCTGCCATCAACAAATAAGCGTGGGCAGCTTTTCCCGAAAGCGGGATGCGTATCATATCCGGATAATTATCCCATAAAGAAGTATAAACAATATTTTTGCCCTCCTTCATCACGCGGAAAGGAATGCCAAGAGAAGTTTTGAAAGTATTATCCTTCACCAAGCTACGCAATCCGGAATCGTCAATTTCAGCAGTAGTTAACGGATGACACCATTCACCAATCCCCTGAGTGGGCAGTTGCAATGTCGTATAAGGAGAACGTGGAGATAAATATTCATTCTTAAAAATATCCGCAACGGAAGAGTTCAACAGATTATCCATATTTATCATACGGCACCTGGCAGTATCAATATCCTCAAAATCCTTATAAAGCACTTGAGGAACCTCCACATTGATGTTAACGGGTTGCCACCATTCCATATCTCCCTGACGAGTATAGACAAAGAATGTATGATGTCCCTTGATATTATCCTTCATCCCCGATACGAATGTATCCGTACTCACTTTTTTTGACGCAAGGACTTCTTGCGGGTCATATATTTTAAGGAAAGAGAGTCCTTCAGGAGCACTTAATGTAATCCGGCCATCTTGTTTTACCGATATTTCCTTAGCAGGCAATTGTCGCAAGGCTTTGCCCGTCCATTGAATTTCGATTTTTGCCTCCGAAACAGCAGGTACGGATACGGCAACCAAGGGATAACCGTTCGCAGCTTCCAGACTTTCCCATTTCACATTCTTGCCATTCACTTTTACTGAACGGATTTTATCTCTCAGAGCATTCACTTGCAACTGTACCGATAAGGGTTCCTTAAAGCGTTGCGTCACATTATAAGTATCCATATCCCCCTCACGTACGAACTCATAGCCCAAATCAGACATAGACATAGAAGCCTTGTCCCATGCCACAGGAAATCCCGGACGAATCACCAGCTTTCCATTCAATGCATCCGGCGAGACACCATACAAACCTTGAACTATTGCCCGTGACGCAATTCCTATCTGGTCTGCAAAATCCCGGTAAGTTTCCCTACGAACAGCATCATAAAAACTTATCTGTCCAAAGTTTCCAGGACTATTCCCTAGATACATTCCATCCAAAACAGTTCCTTTCAGCAGATTAAATGCATCATCCCCGCGTCCTGCCTGAAAATAAGCCAATGCAGTATGCGTAACTTCAGCAAAGGCCACATTATTCACGCTCCAGACATAAGGCATCCAGTTCGTTGTGGACAAGGTTTCATAATCACGTTCCAAACCATCGGCAAACACCGGAATATGCGGGATACCAGTGTCTACGTAACGAGTAGCCTGATAAGCTTGAAAAGGGTCGGCAGTCTCACTGTCTATTGCATGGTAGATAGTCCATAACCCTGCACTCTCATGTAAGCGTTTATGTCCCATAAAATCCTGATACTCCGCCCAATATCCTTTATTCTTCATCCACAGACGTTCGTTCATGGCTTTCAATATCTTATCGGCTTCTTTCTTATATGGAGCCGCATCTTCTCCTATTTTCCCTGCCAACATAGCAGCCAGCTTATTTGCCCGATAATTATAGGCTGTGGAATGTGTGACAGCCCCACTATTATAATAGAGCGCGTCACTCGCCCATATACAGCAATATGCATCATATAACCCATCGTCGTCCGGGTCATAATTTAATTTTTCCCATGCAAGATGACTGGTCAGTACAGGCCACATTTTACGCACATAATCCAAATCACCCGTCCAGTTGAAATGCCAGAGCAACTCATCAATATAACAAAGATTCATATCATAATGGTGCATCTGGTCATTACGATAAGGAGTGCGGCAAATATATCCGTTACTGTAATGGGGAGTTCCCCATTCTTTCACCGAACGAGCCAGATGTAAAGCCGTATCCTGCGTAGGATGAGGCCTAGTTGCAGGAACATCCGTAACCTGGCTTGCCGCATACGAATTGAAATGAGTACGCGCCTTGTCATGCCATCCGATGAAGTCGCCAATATAAGCTGCCCGCCAGCCATTCAATTGCGAACGCCAGCCAACAGCTCCGTGAAGCCAGATTTTGCCATCCCAGATTCCATAAGCAGCCGCAGACAATGCGCTTCCCAAAGGATTGAAATAAGAATCGGGCGTAGAAATCCGGAGAGAAGAAACCAAGTCCGAACGCCATTTCTCCGATTTGTCATATAAAGAAGTACCTTCCGCAAAAGACGGTATATGCAACTCCTGATTCTCAACAATAATGTAAGCTGTACTTCCGTCCAGTTCCAGTTCATAATGTTTCTGCTGCTTCGGATTCGCGGGAGCATCAAAACTATCAGCACGGTCTGCGCCCATATCACCGTTACGGCTCAATTTATCTGCTTTTATTTCAGAGATATAGCAATGTAAAAGAGCTCCTTCCGGCATATCTTTCATAGAAAACTTCCAGATACCACCTTCCGTTTCAGGAAATGCAAGTACGGAAATATTCAGTTCGCCTTTCTCCATAACAGAACCGGTCAGACGATATGTACGTTTTCCGCCTGTATATCTGGCTTCACAGAATTCTAAAGAATCAAGAGCCACACTCCGGTTGCCACACTGCAAACGGAAACGGATATGTTTACTTCCTCTTGGCATATAAGCCGCAAATACAGGCCGGTCACTTGTCTCAATCCTGAAGTCCGTAATACTGCCGTATAAAGCACGGGTATAACGATTTTTCCCATTGACGCAAACAAAGTCGTCACCTTCCGGACGGTACTGTATAGTACGTTTTATCCCTTTCTTGCGTTCATTCTTAGCAACCGGTTCAGTTATATTTGTTCCGGGTACTCCCGCTTGCGTGACAAGCGAGAATACAGAACACATCAAAATACCAATCAAACAACTTTTATTCATTTCTTATCTTTTCTATATTTATATACTTTCGATATCAACGATACGCCTCATTCTGTGTATAAAGTCCGTCCTTCACCTTCATCTGTGCGTCAGGAATAGGAAACAGGTAAGTGCCTTCAGTTACCTGATTGACATATTGTAACAACTTCGGACGGATAAGACTGCCATTTGCATCGTACGCATACGCATTGAATTTATCAATCACTGCCTGCCTGTAAGTGTTATGGCGAACCAGGTCATGCCAGCGTATTCCTTCCAAAGCCAGTTCCTTCCTTCTTTCGTCAGCCACACACTCCTGAAACTTATCCGCTTCTTTTTCCGCTGCTGTCAATGAAGCGACTCCGGCACGCGAACGTATTCTATTTACCATAGCAACCCCCTTAGTCGTAGGCCCTACTATCTCAGCATACATCAGCATGACATCTTCCAGGCGGATTATAGGGAAATTGGTGGGAAAATAAGAATAATCAATAATCTGTGAACTGATGTCTCCGTATCCCAAAGCCTGCCTTTTCATCTTATGCTCCAAAAACTTGATAAAGAAATCATCTCCACCATATTTTGTTATGCTGTTCGGGTCGTCATCATTTATAAATTTAGTGGTATCAATAGTAGCCAGGCAACGTACATCCAGTAAATGTCCTTCCGCGTCCTGCTCCTTCTTTAAAAGGTCGTCAAGCCCTTTCGAGCAACCGACATGTCCTTCCAGTTTTATAGAGACATACTCTGACGGTAATCCCGGAGTCACCTGATTTACTATCGGATTACCATATCCTTTGACTGAAACATACTGAATCTCAAAAATGTGATATTTATTATCATTTTCATGAATCCAGATTCTTTTCCATGCATCCGCATCTTTCGCCCAGTACTTTCCGGTTTCATCGGCATAATCGATAACCTCTTCCAGTAATTGTCGTGCCAGGTCTTTCTTTGCTTCATCATACAATGGAAAACCTGCCATTGTCAGGTAGACTCTCCCCAACAAAGCCTTAGCCGCTGTCAATGTAGCCCGCCCGGGCTTCGCACCTTTGCCCAAATAATCCATCGGGTCATTAGTCAGATTCTTGATAGCATATTCCAAATCAGGTAGAATCGCTTCATTATAAACATCAATAGCTTCTGACTGTGAAGTCGCCATGGCTTCAGTGATTGTCTGGGGGACAAGCGTCAGAGGGACGCGACCGTAGTAACGAACCAGGTCGAAATATGCCAATGCCCTCAAAAAACGGGCTTCACCGATTTGTTGTTCCTTCAGCCCTTCAATAGTATATTCCACTCCGTCAACTTTGGAGAGAAACATATTGGCACGCGAAACAATCTCGAACAAATCCACCCAGGCATTATTCACTGTGTTTATCATCGCAATATTAGGGTTGAAACTACTGATGTCCATATAGTCACGTTGCGCAGGAGCATCCTCTCCACACCAAGTATTATCTCCTCGAACCTCGGACATCAGTAAAGAATATTCTGCCAACGGGAATAATCCGTTATAAATTCCCATCAACGCCTGTTCCATCTGCGACGGAGTAGTATAAAAGTTTTCAGTAGTACGGTTATCCGCAGGAGTAACATCCAACCAATCACTACAAGAAGAAATCAATAATCCCAAACTTATAGTACTACTCAAAATGTATTTATATAGTTTCATAAAATCCGTATTATGTTAGAATGTTAAATTTACGCCAAAAGTAAAGGTTCTCGCTTGTGGATATGAACCGTAATCATAGTCATCAGTCCTACCGCCATTATTCGTCTCCGGAGAATAACCGCCATCGTATTTATGCCACATCAAAAGGTTCTCACCGGCAATATAAATACGTGCGCTGCTAAGCACCTTCTTTTTCCTGAGAGGAATCTTATAGCCCAAGGTTACGTTTTTGAGTTTAATAAAGTCCGTGCTATATAACCAACGGGAGTCATACAGGCTACTTGTATTTGTATTGTTAATCCCCGGTGTCTTCCCGTCACCCGGATTTGCTTCGGACATCCACATATTTTTCCAACGAGACAGCACATTATAAGAAGCTCCCATTCCCGGACGGTCTATCGCACGTCCTAATATACTATAAATCATACCGCCTTTTTGTCCTGTGAACAATATCGAGAGGTCGAAATCTTTATACTGGAACTTATTCGTCATACCAAAAGTATAATCCGGGGTAGGTTTGCCCACCAATGTACGGTCGTTATCGTCGATGACTCCGTCGTCATTCACATCACGGTATCTGACATCTCCTACTACCGAGTTTTTCATTGTAGGATACCTTTTCAAATCCTCTTGAGTCTGATATACCCCTACGGCATCATACATATAATAGGCTCTCAAAGGCTGCCCCACCATAAAAACCTGTGTGTTTGAATTGCTCCATCCTATAAATACAGTGCTATTGTCTTCACCCAGGCTCAACACCTCATTCTTATTATATCCCATATTAAAAGACGTTGTCCATTTCAGTTTCCCTGTCAGATTTTGTGTGGTCAACTCAACTTCCAATCCCTTATTCTTGATACTGCCAATATTACCCCATGCTTGCGTAAAGCCCATAGTAGCAGGAACCTTTACTTTATAGAGCAAGTCTTTGGTCGTTTTATCGTAATAATCGACAGACATGGCAATCCGGTTATTAAAAAATCCCAAGTCTACACCAAAGTTCCAGCTATGTGTTTTCTCCCATCCCAACTCCGGATTATCAATGGAAGTAGGGGCAAACCCATTTACCAGACTGGTTCCGGAAGCATAATTCATACTCCCCATCACACCGATGGCTGCATCGGTTGAGATAGAGTTATTGCCATTCATACCCCAACTGGCACGTATCTTGGCCTGATTAATGACAAACTTCTCAGGCCAGAATTTCTCATTCGAAATACGATAACCGGCAGAAAATGCAGGAAATGTTCCCCAACGGTTGTTTTTTCCGAAACGGGAAGAGCCGTCCCGACGGATGCTGGCAGTGAACAGATAGCGATTATCATATTCATATTGGGCACGTCCGAAATAAGACAACAGACGGTTGGTTGTTGACAAAGACGCCGTTGCCATCTTTAAGACTTCATCATCCTTATTGAATACTTCCAATGAATTATCCGGGAACCGCTCTGCCGATAACCTTGAAGAAGAGCCGGAAGATGTTTCCATCGAATAGCCTGCCATGGCACTGACATTATGTTTTCCGAATCTTTTATCATAATTCATTACCGCCTGAAACAAGTACTTATATGACCGCGAGTCCTGGCGGTCGGCAGAGGTGTGATAGCCCTCACCATCTGTCCACCTGCTCACAACCGAACTCGGCGTAAAATTACGGGACTGGCGGCTGATAAAGTCAAAAGCCCCTGTAACCTGCAATTTCAAACCGTCGATAATATTAGCTCTGACATAGGCAGAAGAATTCAGGCGACCTATCTCCGTAACGTTGGTGACTTCTTTCATGTAAGCAACCGGACTTACTTTCGAGCCAGTCCACTGATAAGCAGAATAAGGTTCGGCACCGGCATATATTCCGGCTTCCGGCTCGGCTACCGGACACATGGATACAGCCTGCATAGATTGCTGGTCTTTTCCATACAAACGGGCGCCGTCCTGCCACTCAAATGAAGGAGAGAGGTTTATTCCTACAGCAACCCGGTCCAGTAATTTGGTTTCCACGTTCGAACGCACATTCAAGCGTCTATAAGCAGTTTCGATAGCAATACCTTCCTGGTCGGTGTATCCCAATGAAACACGATATTGCGTATTTCCCCTACCATTGGAAATGGCAAGCTGATAGTTTTGCATGGGAGCCAGGCGATAATACTCATCCTGCCAGTCAATCAAACTTAAACCGCCATATCCGGGCTGCGTCCAGCGAGGGTCATTCATGTATTCATAGTTCACACGGTTGCTGTTCAAAGCATAACGGGTATCCCAGTCATCATTCGCAGTAGCTCCCTTTCCGCCCAAAGCGGATACGTATTTATCATTATTATAAGCTGTACGGTAAGCAATCCATTCTTCCGGTGTCATCACATCCAACCTTCTTTCCAATTGCTGTATGCTGAAAGCAGCAGTAAACTGTATCCTTACTTTATCATCCTTATTAGGTGTCTTGGTAGTAATCAGAACTACGCCGTTCGCACCACGTGAACCGTAAATAGCTGAGGAAGAAGCATCTTTCAACACCTCGATAGACTGGATATCATTAGGGTTAAGATTTCCCAGGTCGTCTACCGGAATTCCGTCTACTACATATAAAGGAGTAGCATCCGCATTGATAGAAGCAGCACCACGAACACGGATTTGTATCGCGGCTCCCGGAGTTCCGTCAGTTGTCCTGACTTCTACTCCCGCCAACTGTCCCTGCAAAGAGGAAACGACGTTGGGAGACGGACGGTCTTCAAGCTTCGACGCATCAACCTTGGCTATCGAACCGGTTATGTTTCCTCTTTTGGACGTACCATAACCGATAACCACCACTTCATCCATCTGCACGTCACTTTCACGCATCCGAATCATAAAAATACTCTTTTCTTTGATTGAAATAGTCTGCGAGGTATATCCTATAAAGGAAATTTCAATCGTTTTCGCCTTATCAGGGACGGCAAGACTAAATCTACCATCCATATTCGTAACAGTCATACTCGACTTCCCCTCAGCCACAACAGTTGCTCCAATTAGCGGTTCATTACTTTCATCAACCACTGTACCCGAAATAGTACGTTTCTGTGCAAACACTGTAACTGAATGTAGAATAGAAACCATCATCAAGAAAAGAAACAAGCGCCTTCTTCTCCGGCAGTTAATTTCATTAGTGCTTTTCATACATTCAAAATTTCATTTAACAACATTATTCATTTCACTTCATAAACTAATTGGCAATACAAAGCCAATACATTATTTACCGGCAAATATAGGTGCATATACAGAGCTACTCATGCATTTTTCTCCATATAGCATGAATATTTGTCCACCTGGACATTTTTACACGATACTAAAAAATATTTCTATATCATTCAAAAAAAACAGGGGCAAAAGTCATTATCCGGATGCAAAAAATTCGAAGCATTTGCCTATCTTTACCGCAAATCTAAAAAAACACAATCATTTTATCATAAAAAAAGAGTATGAAGTTCTTCATTCAGACTATTACCCTATTTTTCATATGTACATGTACTATATATAGGGCAAATGCTTCCATAGAAATACATGCCAAGAATTTGACTGCGACTGATGGACTAGCCAATAACTCTATCAGGCATATCTACCAGGACAGTAAAGGATTCATTTGGTTTTCAACGCTCAATGGATTAAGCTGTTATGACGGAAATTCATTCGTGACTTTCCGCCCCGGCAACAACGGCAAATTGTCTCTAGCCGACCAGCGCATCAAAAGTGTGCAGGAAGACTCAAACGGATTTCTGTGGATTATCACATCTGCCGAACTGATTAGCTGTTATGATTTGAAAAAGGACTGCTTTACAGATTACACCGGCAAAGGAGAACTGCAAAACCGATATAACGACATCACTATCCTTCCCGGCAATGTCATCTGGCTTTTTGGAAGGACACAGGGATGCCGGAAAATAACCTATAAGAATGGGACGTTTACTTCCGAATCTTTCTCTGCCGACAACAACAAACTGGCATCCAACAATATCCGGTTTCTAAATGCATCAGATTCCGCCACCGTATGGATTGGCACCGGAAAAGGATTATACCTCGAAAAGAACAATATTATCCAATGTGTAGATTCCACCCACTACTTCCTTCAAAGTGTAACTATCGGCAATATACCTTATTTTATTACAGCAGACGGGGGTATCTGGAAATACAACCGGGAACTAATGAAAGTAGCTGATATCTCCAATCTCCCGGCTAATTTCATCCTGACAGGCAATATCGTACTAAAAAACGAATGGTTACTACTTACCGGACAAGGCGGATTCATATTCAGCCCTAAAGACAATATCGTCAGGACGGCACCCGCCCAACTTGATATTCATAACGGTCTAGTGATAACGGACAACCACGACAATTACTGGATATATAACCAAACCGGCTACATCAATTATATTCAAAAAGAATCCGGTATCGTCAAGAAAATAGATGTGAGGTCTTCAAGGATTCCTTTCTTTATTGATTACGAGCGTTACCACATCTTCCATGATTCCAGAAACATTATATGGATAGCGACTTACGGCAACGGACTCTTTGCCTATAATCCTGTGACGGAAGAACTGGAACAGTTTACCGCAACCGCTAATCATACCAATCCCATTGCTTCCAATTATCTTCAATATATAATGGAAGACCGTTCGGGCAATCTATGGACAAGCTCAGAGTTTTCCGGCATATCCCAAATCGAAATCATCAACAAAGGGGCCACAAAAGTATATCCGGAAGGTGAAGAGAACATAGACAGACCCAACGCTATCCGATTCATATCGCACATGCCTGACGGGGAAATATGGGTAACAACACGTGCAGGGGGAGTATATGTTTATGACAAAGAATTCACTGCCCCCAAAAGTAAAAAATACTATGACATAAATATCTACTCCATATGTGAAGACAGCAAGGGAGACATATGGCTGGGAACACGCGGCAAAGGACTCCAGGTAGGAAACGCCCAACATTATATGCACCAGGCATCCGATACCAATTCTCTGGCTGCCAACCCTGTTTTCTGTCTGTTGAAAGACAGAAAACAACGTATGTGGATAGGGACTTTCGGTGGCGGGCTGGATTTGGCCGTTCCCCAAAACGACCGGTATATATTCCGTCATTTCTTTAATCAGACTTACGGGCAAAAGGAAATACGAACTTTATGCGAAGACAGTAACGGCTGGATATGGGTAGGCACCAGCGAAGGGGTTTTCGTATTCGACCCTAAGCGCATATTGAAAGACCCGAATGACTTTTACCAATATAATCTGAATAACAAAGCCCTGAAAAGCAACGAGGTAAAATCAATCATACAAGACCGGAAAGGAAGAATATGGATTGCCGAATCGGGCAGCGGATTTTGTATAGCCGACATTAAGAACGGTTACCAGGACATAGACTTCACCCACTACACTGTCAACGACGGGCTTGTCCACAGCATAGTACAAGCTTTCGTCGAAGATAATGAAGGTTATATATGGATTTCAACCGAATATGGAATATCATGCTTCAACCCGGAGAGCAAGACCTTTAACAACTACTTCTTCTCCAACGACATATTGGGAAATGTATATACCGAAGGGGCAACCAAGCTGAATGACGGGCGCCTGGCTTTCGGAACAAACCACGGGCTCATCATCCTTAACACGAAGCAAATAAAGAATAAGGAGAAAGTACCTTCCGTCACATTTACAGACCTGAAACTGAACGGGATATCAGTCCGTCCTACGGATGACGACTCTCCATTGGAAGCAGCTTTGGCATATACCAACGCTATCAGTTTGAAGTACTATCAAAGTTCATTTGTGATAGACTTTTCAACTTTTGATTATCCTACTTCAACAAATACAAGATTCAGCTACAAACTCGAAGGATACGATGATGACTGGAGCATCCCTTCCACTCTAAATTTTGCAGCATACAAGAATTTGCCTGCCGGGACGTATCACCTTCACGTCAAGGCTTGCAATGTATCGGGGATATGGAGCGACAATGAATCTGTGCTCGAAATTAAAATTACTCCGCCATTTTGGAAAACAGGCTGGGCTTTTCTCATCTATATAATTCTGGCAACAATTATCATGTATTTCATATACCGGACTGTCAGGAATATAAACAACTTACGGAACAAGATTAAAGTAGAGAAGCAATTGACTGAATATAAGCTGGTTTTCTTTACCAATATTTCCCACGAGTTCAGAACGCCTCTTACATTGATACGCGGAGCCCTGGATAGAATCCACCGCAATCATAATATACCTAAGGATATACTTTATTCTATCAAGCTGATGGATAAAAGTACCCAGCGCATGCTACGTCTGATAAATCAGTTACTCGAATTCCGAAAGATGCAGAACAATAAGCTGGCACTTTCGCTGGAAGAAACGGACATAATAGCTTTCTTATATGAAATCTACTTGAGTTTCCAAGATACGGCAGAATCAAAAAACATGGATTTCAAGTTTTTACCTTCTGTCAGTTCTTATAAAATGTATATTGATAAAAGTAATGTGGATAAAATTGCCTACAACCTACTGTCAAATGCATTTAAATATACTCCTTCCGGCGGCAAAGTGGAACTTTATATTGCAATTGACAATATTAACAAGCAACTCATTATTAAAGTTGCCGACACCGGTGTCGGCATACCTAAAGATAAACGGAATGAGCTATTCAAACGCTTTATGCAAAGTAGTTTCTCCAGTGACAGCATAGGCGTAGGACTACACCTGACCCATGAGCTTGTCAATGTACACCAAGGAAAAATCTTTTATGAAGAGAACCCGGAAGGCGGTTCCGTGTTTGTCGTAATCTTACCTGCCGATGCTTCTGTTTACAAACCGAACGATTTCCTTGTTCCCGAAAATGTCCTATTAAAAGAGGAACAGACGCACCTTTCACTTTCTGTTTTCAGTGAGGAACCAACTTCCACATCAGACGAAGAAGAGGCAGAGAACGCAGGACATGATGCGGTCAGCGACACTGCACCCGCTCCCGATGCTCCGCTGAACAAACGGAAAATTCTTATTATTGAGGATGACAATGATGTCCGCGAATTCCTTAAAGAAGAACTGGCTCCCTATTTCGAAGCAGCCGCTGAAGCGGATGGAACAAACGGACTGGAATACGCCAAAAACAATGATATAGATTTAATCATCAGCGACGTCATGATGCCCGGTTACAACGGTTTTGAGATAACCCGCAAACTAAAGAGCGATTTCAATACCAGTCATATTCCTATCATACTACTTACCGCCCTGAATGCGGCAGAAAGTCATTTAGAGGGAGTGGAAAGCGGTGCGGACGCTTATATAACCAAACCATTCAGCACCAAACTCTTGTTGACTAGTATATTCAAACTGATAGAGCAACGTGACAAGTTGCGTGAAAAGTTCTCCAATGACTTGTCGGCCAAACGCCCTGTGATGTGTACATCAGATAAAGACAAAGAATTCGTTGAGAACCTGACCCGGATAGTGGAAGAACAATTAACCAACCCGGAGTTTACAGCGGACGATTTCGCTTCGATGATGTCTCTCGGCCGTACTATTTTCTATCGGAAAGTACGTGGAGTTACCGGATACACTCCGAAAGAATATCTGCGTATCATGCGAATGAAAAAAGCTGCGGAACTATTGGCAACCCAGCAGTACACTGTATCAGAAGTGACTTATATGGTAGGCATCAACGACCCGTTCTATTTCAGCAGATGTTTCAAAGCCCAGTTCGGGATTTCTCCCTCTCATTACCAAAAGAATCAGGAAGGAAAGGTTAACTCCGATTCTGACGATGAATAATAAATGGTAATAAGGGGATATATTTATGTGTTAGTGGACAAATATACATACTAAATGGAAATTTTTCACCGGTCAAAGTGATACATTCAGTCTATTTTTGCCCTTAAACAAATTATTAACGCATATAAAATTATAGTATCATGAAAAGAGCAGTATTAGTTCTGGGTTTGGTAGCTTTTGCATTTTCAGGTAATGCACAAGTATTAAAAAGTAATCTATTAAATGGATACAAACAAGGGGAAAAACTTGAAAAAGCAGTATATAACAAAGGGGATGACCCCATAAGAATGGATACATGGTGTGAAGCTTTCCCACCTAACGCGGACGAAAGTATAGGCAGTCCTATTATTGGCCAGCCACTCAGTTATGCAGGATATGCAGAAAAAGGACTTTCCATTAATATAGGAGACTTTCCGGCAGGAGCCAAAGGTTCAAGATTCAGTGTATGCTCCATCTCTGACAAAAATGATTTTTGCAGAGGAACGTTGTATCTCTCATTCCTTGCCAACTTTACAAATGTAGCTTCCAGCCGCTTAGGTGATTTTGTATCTCTTTCTCCCGGACATACTGGTGGTAATTTCCGTGCCAGAGTATATGTAGGCAAGATAGATAATGAAAATATCCGTTTCGGTACTAATCTATTAAGAGTCAACGCAGAATCATTCAAAAGCCATGAACTTAATAAAACACATTTATTGGTACTCAAACTGGATTATAAGAAGAACGAAGTTTCATTATTCGTCGACCCTGTCTTAACGGCAGAAGAACCGCAGCCTGATGTTGTAGCTAAAGGAGATGATGATAATAAGCTCAAGGGCGCCATCCGCTCAATCGCCTTCAGAAATCGTGACGATTGCACGGGAAATGTAGGGAATTTCCGTTTTTCCTCTAGCTGGGCAGGGGTTATAGCTCAATAGTTTATTCATTCTTCATTACATAATCAAACGGGGCATTATATGCAATTTGTAGTATAATGCTCCATTGTTTTTACATCAATGTCTGCATAATTCATTATTCCTTCCCATACTTTATCGAAAGCTCTTCTCCTTGTATTTATATAAAGAAAAAAGATGACTCTTCTTTCATCATCTTCGTCAACGTTCTTAATAAACTATTGAAGAGTTTATTATAAACGTTATCCAAGTTTATTATAAACGATGAATTCCCGAATTAAGGATATAACCGTGATTTTTCGCAACAAAAAAGGCTACAAATCACATAAAGATTCGCAGCCTTTAGCTCATACAGAAACTCTCACAGCTTAACTGCTGTAAGGATTCCCTGATATATTGTCATCATATTGTACTAGTTTCTTTTTCATTCTTTTTAATCAAACCTTTTGTCCATTGATATTCACACCTACAAATATACAACATAAAAAAGGCTTTGTCAAGAGCATCCTGCCTGTAAGGAGAATTATTTATAATTAATCTCAAATCTTACTATCTATATTATCCGTTTGCCGCAATCGGCTTTTACATGAAAGAAATGCACATTACGAAAATGAGGATACCCCTTTTCCTTTGGCTCTACCGAAGTCAACATTCATCAAAGAGGTAATGAACGGATGTACGCAAAAGATAGAATATTATATCATACAGACAATTAATTTGAAAAGGTGTACAATTGTATATAATCTTTGTACATTCCTCCATTTCATACATTCAAAAAAGGAGTAATTTTGCGAGTGAATAATATAATAAGGTCCAAACCGATAAAACAAATATGAAAAGAATTGCAATTTATCTATGGTGCATATTCATGTTACTGCCTGTTGCAACAATGACTGCACAACCCGGTTATAACTACTCCAAGTTACAGCGGGAGAAACTAAATCGCGGCGTAGTGGCTATTCGCGAAAATCCTTCAGAAGTGATCGTTTCGTGGAGGTATCTTTCTTCCGATCCGATACAGACCGGGTTCAATGTGTACAGAGACGGAAAGAAGCTGACAGATACCCCCGTCACAGTCAGCACTCTGTTCCGCGATAAGAATAGCAGTCAGAAAGCGGCCGTTTACGAAGTGCTTCCTGTTATAAAAGGAAAGGAGACACATCACATTGACGGTAAATATACACTCCCGGAAAATGCGCCCCTCGGCTATCTGGAAATTCCCCTGCAAAAGCCAACGGACGGAGTAACTCCAGTGGGTGATACCTACACATACAGTCCCAATGATGCTTCTATCGGTGATGTAGACGGTGACGGCGAATACGAAATCATCCTCAAATGGGATCCCAGCAATTCACGCGACAATTCACACGAGGGGTATACGGGTGAAGTATATATCGATTGCTACCGAATGAACGGAGAACAACTATGGCGTATCAATCTGGGTAAAAACATACGTGCAGGAGCTCATTATACTCAATTCATGGTGTACGATCTGGATGGCGACGGCAAAGCGGAAGTAGTGATGCGAACTGCCGACGGAACAGTGGACGGAAAAGGAAAAGTGATTGGAAAGGCTGATGCAGACTATCGCGAAGCCGGTACTTTTGACCAAAGCAGAAATCTGATGATGAAGCAAGGACGTATTCTAAAGGGTAAAGAGTACCTGACTGTTTTTTCAGGAAATACCGGTGAAGCATTACATACCATCGACTATATCCCTGCTCGTGGTAACGTTGCCGACTGGGGAGATGCAAAAGGTAACCGAAGCGACCGCTTCCTGGCTTGTATTGCCTACCTTGACGGAGTGCACCCAAGTGTCGTAATGTGTCGAGGCTACTATACACGCACTGTTTTGGCCGCCTTCGACTGGAATGGGAAAGAACTGAAGAACCGTTGGGTATTCGATAGCAACAATCCCGGATGTGAAAATTATGCCGGACAAGGAAACCACAACCTGCGGGTAGGTGACGTGGACGGTGACGGATGTGATGAAATCATTTACGGTTCCTGTGCCATCAATTCTAACGGTAAAGGACTTTATTCTACCCAAATGGGGCATGGAGACGCCATCCATCTTACTCATTTCGACCTTTCCCGCAAAGGTCTGCAAGTATGGGACTGCCACGAAAACAAACGCGACGGAAGTACGTACAGAGATGCCGCCACAGGAGAAGTATTGTTGCAGATAAAAAGCAATGCCGATGTAGGACGTTGTATGGCTGCCGACATTGACCCGACTCATCCGGGCGTGGAAATGTGGTCAGGGGATTCACAAGGAATCCGAAATGTAAAAGGAGAAATCATAGCCCCCAAAATGAGAAATACACCGACCAATATGGCTGTCTGGTGGGATGGAGACCTGCTACGTGAAATGCTGGATAGAAACATGATTATTAAATATGACTGGGAAAACAAAAAGTTTGTTCCGCTTGTTAAATTCACAGGAACTCTTTTCAACAATGGAACGAAGTCGAATCCTTGTCTACAAGGTGACATTATAGGCGACTGGCGGGAAGAAGTACTCTTACGCTCCGAAGACAACGCTTCTCTCCGACTCTATGTGTCGACTATCCCGACCAAATACAGATTCCACACCTTCCTCGAAGAACCAATATACAGAATCAGTATCGCTACCCAAAACGTAGCCTATAACCAGCCCACACAACCCGGATTCTATTTCGGACCGGACCTTATAAAGATGAAAGGTACTTTCAGAGGATATCAATTCATCAGATAAAACCAGAAACTGATAACCTAGAACAAAATTCCCTTGTGCATCTCCAAACATCGCCACAAGGGAATTTTGCTGATCAACCTCTCAAATAGATTCAGTAATCTACTTTAAAAAGTCGTTAACCAAGTCTTCAACTCATTCAACATTTCACTGCGGAATTTAAAACTATCTTTCATTCCCCATCCATGTCCGCCACTAGGATAAATATACATGGCAGCAGGTATCTCCTTTTCTTTCAAAGCAGAATAATAACGAATAGAATTCATAGGCACTACCCCCTTGTCATCATCGGACAAAGCAATAAATGCTCTTGGGGTCAGAGAATCGACCTGATACTCATTACTAAATTCTTTTTTTAATTCTTCCGTTGCTTTTTCTCCTAGAAATTGTTTACGTGACCCACCATGTCCATATTTTGATTCCATCGAAACCACCGGATAAAAAAGAATCTGAAAAGCGGGACGGAGTTCTTCAGAGGCATGTGTCGCAACCGTTGAAGCTAAATGTCCACCGGCAGAAAAACCCATGATACCAATTTGTTCCGGATCAATATTCCATTCCAAAGCGTGCTCTTTTGTATAACGGATAGCTTCATAGACATCTGACATAGGAACTTCACGATTACCATTAGGCATCCGATATTTAAGTACAATTGCAGCTATTCCCTGCTCATTGAAAAATGCTCCCCAGTCATATCCCTCATGATTCATTGCCAAGTGCCCATATCCTCCTCCCGGACATATTACAACAGCCTTTGTCGATTGTTGTTTTTGAGGAAGATATACCCGGATACAAGGCTTGAAATTATTTTTTTTATCGTCATATCCCTGAGCTTCCATCCCATTCGTATTAGGCAAACCATTCTGCCATAAATCTACATTAATTGGTGAATCAGGCTTTTTCATAACTTTGTCCTGCGCATTAATAGAAGTACAAACAGTTGCAACGCAACTGCCCAAAAGTAATGTTTTACAGAAAGATATTAGTTTCATAGCTACATTTTTTAATAATTCTTATTCTTGTTAATCTTGCGAGAGACCACTTGAGGAATCACTATTCACACCACGCTGATAAACCGATGGTGCTACCCCAAACTGTGCTTTAAAGCATTTGCTGAAATAGAAAGGATCACTGATGCCTACCTTGTAAGAGACTTCCGCAACCGTCAAATTATCTTCTGACAGCAACAACTCCGCCGCTTTCTTCATGCGCACCACACGCAAATATTCATTAGGCGAATATCCTGTTACACCACGCAATTTCCGATAAAAGACGGTTCGTCCCAACTTCATAAGCTGCGCAAACTCGTCAATAGAAAATTCCGGGCGGGCAAGATTCTGTTCGAGAATGGCAGCCAAACGGTCTGCAAACTCTTTATCCCGGTCGGTAGTACACATAGCCGGACGCACAATACCCGGTTCGCTGGAGAACTTCTCACGCAATTTATCACGCTGCTCGATCAAACGGAATACACGTGCCAACAGCAGTTTAACGCTGAATGGTTTGGCGATGTATGCATCCGCACCTGCCTCAATTCCTTCCAGATGCTTTTCCGGTGAGTTCAACGCAGTCAGAAGGATAATAGGAATATGACTCGTATCAAAATCTGTTTTTAGTTTCTTGGTTACTTCAAATCCCGTCATTCCCGGCATCAGAACATCACAGATAATCAGGTCGGCATCATACGTACGGGCCTTTTCAAATCCGGACGTGCCGTCGGCAGCCACTTCCACTTCAAAGTATGCGCCGATTTCTTCCCGTAGAAACTCACGAATATCATTATCATCTTCAATAATCAGCACTTTCCGTTTGTTCAAAGGAGCAGCCATCTTTTCCGGATCAGGAAGCTCTTCCGAAAGCTGTAACAAATGATGTGCATGACCGTCTGCCTCTTTCAGCAATACGTTACCCGGAACAAGGAAGTCTTTCTCCGAATACACCGTCTTATCTGTCGGAATACATACGGTAAATACAGAACCGCCACCTTCATTGTCTTTATATTCAATCGTGCCTTTATGCACCTGCACCAGTTCGTGGCTCAAATGCAGACCAACCCCAATACTGTCACCGGAGAAATTACTCTGCATAAACCGTTTGAACAATTCATTCTGTTTCTCTTTAGGAATCCCCACTCCCGTATCCGAAACCTGAATCTGCAATGTTTGTTTCCCTTCGTCCACATTCACCGAAAGAATAATCGTTCCGTTGGAAGGAGTATATTTAAATGCATTTGAAAGCAGGTTATAAGTCACCTTATCCAAATTTCCTTTATCAATAAACATCTTATAAGATGGCACTGAAGGCAAGAAACGGAAGTTCATATTCTTCTGTTCCGCCACGTCGCCGAAGCTCAAGAATATTTCATAAAGGAAAGAGATGACATCTGTTTCCTCTAAAGAAAGCGCCAGTTTATTATTCTGCATCTTTCTGAATTCCAATAACTGGTTGATGAGTCTCAACATACGTTGCGTACTCTTATCCATTGTTTTCAGAGGATATATCAATTCGCGCGGAATATCCGTGACACGCTGGATTTTCTCCAAAGCTCCCTGGATTAAGGTAAGCGGAGTACGGAATTCATGAGAAATATTGGTGAAGAAAACCAGCTTATATTCAGTCAGTTGCTTCTCTACGTTAATACGGTTACGCAAACCATTAAAGTTGCGGACGATACGGAAGGCAAAATACAAGGCTACCATCAATAACAGAACATAGCACAACATTGCCCAGGTAGTCTTCCAAAACGGTGGGACGATTACAATCTTCAGTGTAGTCTCACTGTCGTTCCATATACCCGATCCATTGCTGGACTTGACATGAAGTACGTAGGTTCCCGGATTCAGGTACTTAAAGGAAGCGAAATTCAGTGGAGAAGGAGCACTCCATCCCTGATCATAGTTTTCCAACCAATACATATATTTCGTATGTCCGCTATCCGAATAGTCGAAAGTGGAGAAATCTATCAGGAATGAGTTTTGAAAATATTTCAGCGTAATTTCATCCGAATAAGCAAGAGACTGTTTTAGAGGAGAATCCTCCATCTGCGGATTCATCTGTGTCCCATTGACGTACAAATCAGTGAAAACAACCGGAGAAAACGTTTCACTATCTTGTATCTTTTCAGGGTCGATCACAATTAATCCATAGTTTGTACCAAAAAGCAATTTCCCGTCTTCACGCATACAGGCACTATTCTCGCTATACACATTTCCTAAAGTATAGGAAGAAAAGAAATAGTTCTCAAAAGAACGGGTGGACGGGGTGAACTTGGAAATTCCATATTCAGTCGCTACCCAAAGGTTTCCTTTTCTATCTCCCAAAACAGACTGGATTACATCGTTGACCAACCCTTCGGAAGTTCCGTAATGCTCATATTTCAATGAATGATAGTCGTCCTGCGGCGTACAGAGGTTCAATCCCGAACCGGAAGTACCAATCCACATACGTCCTTTCGTATCACGATAAATACATTTGATTTCATTACTGCAGAATTTTCCGTTTGTATAACTGAAAAGATGATAATTATCACCATCCGCAATCAGTGAGTCCGGATGAAAGATACAAATCCCCTCACTGGTTCCTACCCAGACCATTCCGTTTTCATCTTCTTCTATCACACGCACCATCCTCATTCCGAACGTTTGCTGGAAGAAATGCCGGAATTTATATTTCCCGTCAGAAGTAGGTTCAGCCAATTCGAGCCCTCCGCCGAATGTACCCACCCACATACGGTCTTTGCGATCGCGATAAATAGCAAAAACGTTATTATCCGACAATGAAGTCGGGTCGGACGGGGTATTATAATACCAGGTATCTCCCACCTTCAATCCATTACCACGGGTTCCTGTCCACATCCGTCCCTGGCGATCTTCAGCGATTGCATAAATATTGGAATGGAAATATTGATTCGTCATTTTCGACTGAAGATTTGCGTCAAAGGTATAAAGTCCGCCTTTACGCGTACCTACCCAAATATCGCCATTAGACATCTTGGTCAACATACGGATGGTATTCGAACGGTCGAACAGTTCACGGGATTCGGGATAGATGCGGGAAGTTCCTTCATTCAACACTGAAATGCGGGATAAACCCGAATATTCCGAAGCTACCCAGATGCCACCGGCACGATCTTCCATGACATATTGCAGGAAATCCGAACTGATATGACTTTGATCGTTGATGTTGGCAACGAAATGTTCCAGTTTATCTTCGGCTGTATTATAAGCAAAAAGACCATTGCCATAGGTAGAAATCCAGATGATTCCACGGGAATCATGTACGATATGATAACGTTCGAAGTCAATGTAGCTGATCTTGTCTTGAGGGATCAACTGGAAATCTTTACTTTCACCAGTTGCGGCAATCACATAGGTGAGGCGTCCTGTATGATTATATATCCAATAGTCTCCGTGGTTGTCGCGAATCAGTTCGCCCTTTTTAATATTCAGACGGGGGTCAGCGGCTACTTCTCCGGTCGTAAAATCATAAGTATATACTCCGGTCGTAGTCAGAATCATCCATTTATCTTTCAACAAGAAATTTCCGGTAGGCGACGTCTGCCCTGCAACGGTTGAAAGGGCAGCCAGCTTCTGCATCTTCTGCGTAGCCGAATGGTAATAATAAATATCTCCATCTGCCGTAAGGAAATACATGTCATCCTTATAAGCCAGAGAAGAAGTGAAATGAATCAACCGGTCTTCTATCCGATATTGTCCGTTGGAGACAGAAACCAATCCGCATTGAGTGCCTATCCAGATACGTCCACTGGCATCTTCATTCACGAATTTCACCCGGTTGTCCGGCAGGTTTCCACGTTCTGTCCTGAATACGGTGGATGTCATTTCACCGTTTTTCTGATGCACCATACGTCGGCAACCATTGCCTTGATGTGATAACCATACGTCTCCGTTGGCTGTAACAAATACAGTAGAGTAATTCTGCCTTAACTCGCCACAACCCGTGTAATCAACAAAACGGGCACGTTGCAAATCATAGCAGCTATATAGTTCAGGTGTAGTGGAAATCCATAAAAAGCCATCTTTATCTTCTGTGAGATCGTAAATCCGGTTGTCGGCCAAAGACACTTTATCTCCGGCTTCCGGACGAAAGGTCAGGAAAGAGTTGCCGTCATAACGACTTAATCCGTTCAAGGTAGCCAGCCACAAAAAGCCTTTGCTATCCTGATAGATGTATCGGATAGAGTTGTTGGGAAGACCGTCACTAGTTCTCATTTGTGTAGAACGAAGCTCTATTGCACTATAGGCATTCAGTACAAAGCTAACAAGGAAAGTGAAGACTAAAAGGTGTCTTTGCGTCATATAGATTCCAAGATTAATAATAAATGTAGGACAAAAATAATCAAGATAGTTGAGATAATAAAAGAAACACTCCATTAAATAGTAGGAAGTGAATATGCTAAAGGACAATTATTACCATTTTTTAGACGCGGATTACACGAATGACGCGGATTTTTTATTCTTAAATCTGTGTCATCCGTGTAATCCGCGTCTAAAAAATTACAGACTGATAGAATTACTGAAAACTCAATCCATGTGGAATACTTCCGGCAAAGGAATGGATACCGGTGAATTGTCCGGATTCACTTCCATGATATCCGCCATATAGTCCCACCATTTCTGTACGATTTCCGTATTGCCTAAATCCTGCGAACCTGCTCCCCCTTCCGTTTTTTGGAAAGCAAACAGGATATTTGTTTCTTTATCCCAGTAAATCGAATAGTCCGACACTCCATTCTGTGAAAGCAGCGCTTTCAGTTCGGGCCAGATGGCAGCATGTCTTTTTTCATATTCGGCTTCACATCCGGGTTTCAAATACATTTTAAATGCTTCTCGTTTCATGGTCTCAATCTATTAAAGTTAATGTTTCTTTTCTTCTGTGTCGATAGCAAAAATAGGTGCTGTCGTCTTTTGTTTCACCTGGTAGTATTGAACGGCACTGTCATTCATCTTCGGATATTGATTTTTCAACAGGCGAATCATTTCCGCACCTGCCCAAAGAACCGGTCCGTAACCATGAGCCGCATATACATTGACCGGACGGTAATAGTAAAAAGCGGGGTCGAAAGCCATTCCCGTACCGACACAGGTTCCTTCCACTTGCCCCTCCGCATTTATCTTGCCGGCTACGGCATGCCATCCCAGATGAGCAACCGGTCCGTAAGCAATGGCGTCAATCCATCCTTTATTGATGGCGTGTGCCAGACAGTATACATATATTGCAGTAGCGGAAGTTTCCAGGTAAGAATCATTCCGGTCGAGCAGTTGGTGCCAAAGTCCTTCTCCACTTTGTAAGGCTGTCACTCCACGTACATGAGCCCGGAAATAATCCATCACTTTCGCACGTTGAGGATAGTCTTCCGGTAGAACGTCGAGCAGTTCGCAAGCCGTCAACATAGCCCAACCGTTGGCGCGCGCCCAACAAAAAGCAGGATGATCGCTACTGCTTTCCACCCATCCGTGACGATACAGTCCTTTTTCGGGGATAAACATGCGGTCGGCAAATTGTAGGAATTGTCTCACTGCTTCTGCCAGATATTTATCTTTCTGCTCCTTGTCATAATAACTCATTTGTGCTACTGCCGGAATACCCATAAACATATCATCCAGCCAAAGAGTGTTATGCTGCGGACGGTTGCGTGCAAAAGTTCCATCTGCCAGACGATACTCTTTATTAATGATGAAATCAAAATAATTACATATCAGTTCATCCACAGGAAGCGAGGGATCTTTCAAACGAACTTTCACCATCGCCGCGCATACAGCTCCTGCGTCATCCAATGCGTGCGGAGTGAGGATTTGAAGCAACTGCGGGTCCGTTGTACCCTTTTCTTTATAAACACGCTTGAAATGCGGTGCTACTTCGGCCAGAAACCGGAAACGATTCTGTACATAATCCATATAGCGTATGTCGCCCGTAGCTTCGGATGCCGCTATCAAGGCAGAGTAGGTCACTCCCCATTCATAACTTGCCAAACGGAAAGCTCCACGCTCCAGTTGTGCCTCCTCTCCCATCGTTGTATAGTCGGTAATCACTTTACCCGTATTCTTGTCTACCACACGGGCGGGAGTCTCCTTATCTATATAAGCAAATACACGGTCTACCTCTTTCTTTACCTGTTCCGGTGTCAAATCACCATACGTGCCCTGATAAGCAGGTTGCAATAAATGCAAAGGGGTGTTTGAGTCATTCACTACAGTTTTCTTTTTCTGTGCGCTGACAGGCAAAGCTATCAGCAACAAAGCAATGGCTATGATACGAATATTCATATTTTATTTTTTAGGTATTTTACATCCTCTGAATAGGGTTCCCTGCAAATCCGGTCCAAAGTAGAATCCCGGTTGTGTCGGCTGGTTGTAGGCTACGTTCTGGGTAGCGATACTGATGCGATAAACAGGATCCTCCAAAAAGGTGTGGAAGCGGTAATCAGTGGGAATGGTAGAGACATAAAGCCGCAAAGCGGTATTATCGGCTGTGCGCAACAGTACTTCTTCCCGCCAGTCGCCTACAATATCTCCTTGCAGGCAAGGTGTTGCCTTCGTTCCGTTGTTGGAAAGAGCTCCTTCGAAAATGGCTATACGCTCACAGACTCCTTTCTTCCAATTATATTTGCTGACTATGTTTCTATCCAATAGTTCGCGCAGTAAATCACCGTCCCACCAGACAGCCATATTACATGACAATCCTCTGACACGGGCTTTCACCACTTCTCCTTTTATATTTCTTATTCCTCCGGAAGCAAGAGACCACATTTCAACGCCCGGATGGGTGGGGTCAATATCAGCCGCCATGCAACGCCCGACATCTGTACTATCTTTTATCTGGAAAAGAATTTCTCCGGTTGCCGCATCTCTGTACGTACTTCCGTCACGCTTGTTTTCGTGACAGTCCCATACTTGCAACCCTTTGCGGGAAGGATCGAAATGAGTCAGATGAATCGCGTCTCCATGTCCCATCTTCGTTGTGTACAATCCTTTGCCGTTATGGTCGATGGCACACGAACCGTAGATAATCTCATCGCATCCGTCACCATCTACGTCACCTACCCGAAGGTTATGATTACCTTGTCCGGCATAGTCTTCACAACCGGGATGGTTACTGTCGAAAATCCAGCGTTCTTTCAGTTCCTTTCCATTCCAGTCGTATGCTGCCAATACTGTACGGGTATAATACCCACGACACATCACAACACTAGGATGGATGCCGTCGAGATAGGCAACGCAAGCCAAAAAGCGGTCACTACGATTACCACGATTGTCTCCCCAGTCCATCAGGTTTCCTCTTTCTGGTACGTAATCAATTGTTTGCATCGCTTCTCCTGTCAGTCCGTTGAAGACAGTCAGATATTCCGGTCCGGTCAAAATACGTCCCTGTTCATTCCGATAGTCAGCTTGCGCATCTCCAATCACTTTTCCTTTTCCGTCCACTGTTCCGTCGGCGGTTTTCATTACTACTTCCGCTTTACCGTCACCATCGAAGTCAAACACCATAAACTGGGTGTAGTGTGCACCGGCACGTATATTACGTCCCAGATTAATGCGCCATAAATGTTGCCCGTTTAATTTATAACAATCGAAATATACCTCTCCGGTGTAACCGTCATGCGAATTATCGTGTGCGTTCGACGGATCCCATTTCAAGATAATCTCATATTCCCCGTCACCGTCTACATCGCCGATACTGGCATCATTAGGAGCATAGAAATAACTTTGCCCTGCCGGAGTCGTACCGTTTTCAGGACGATTCAGCGGGATATTCAGATAACCTGCCGGAGCATCGGACGGCAATTGATAACAGCTTTCCGTTTTTGATTGGATAGCTTTGACGGTATAAAGTACGGATTCCGTACCTTTATATATATCCTGAAAGAAAGTCGCATTTCTTATCGGATATTTGTTTACCTTTTCACCGTTTCTATAAACATCAAAAGATTCGTCCATCGGGTCGGAGGACAGATAACGCCAAGACACGGCAACAGTAGATGGATTCTCTCTGATGGCAATTACACCGCGTCCCAAATGTTCGCGTTTCAGTTTCGAAAAGTCATAGTTCGGCTGCGCCACTACAAAAGCAGCTATCAGACACAGACTTAAAAAAGCACTTATGCATTTCATAGTTTTATCGTTAATCAATTTACAACACAAAAGTAAGCGGCACAGCCTACTTATAAAATAGAATATTGTACAGATCTATGTAGAAATCATCATATAGCCCACTTTTAAACCGCATTATAACTACCTGGTGAACAAAAATGAATATATCTGAACGGAAATCCATTGAAAAAGAAAAGTGCGTCCCTTATCTTTGCCAATGAAAATTAGAATGAACACCCAATTAATAAAACAGAATTATTTCACCATGAAGAAATCACTACTCTCATTCTTTACAGTAACCCTTCTTTGTCTTATGACAGGAAAGCCGGTCATGGCACAAGAGTTACCTGCACAAAAAGAGACTTTAGAGACTATCGTAAAAGTAAACGACTACTTTATGAAAAAGTATGCCGATTACACATTGCCTTCTTTCTATGGCAGAGTCCGTCCAAGCAATATATGGACGAGAGGCGTATATTATGAAGGATTAATGGCTCTGTATGGCATTTACCCGCGTGAGGATTATTATAAGTATGCCTACGATTGGGCTGATTTCCACAAATGGGGAATGAGAAACGGCAATACGACCCGTAACGCAGACGACCATTGCTGCGGACAAACGTATATCGACCTTTATAATATGTGTCCGTCCGACCCAAATATGATCCGGAATATAAAAGCAAGTATCGATATGGTAGTCAACACTCCGCAGGTGAACGATTGGTGGTGGATTGACGCTATCCAAATGGCAATGCCAATCTACGCAAAGTTTGGAAAAATGACCGGTGAACAGAAATACTATGATAAGATGTGGGATATGTATTCTTACACTCGTAACGTGCACGGAGAAGCCGGAATGTATAATCCTAAAGATTGCTTATGGTGGCGCGATCAGGACTTTGATCCTCCTTACAAAGAACCGAATGGAGAAGATTGCTACTGGAGTCGTGGAAATGGCTGGGTATATGCAGCTCTTGTACGGGTATTGGATGAAATCCCTGCCAATGAAACACATCGCCAGGATTATATAAATGATTTTCTCGCTATGAGCAAGGCACTCAAAAAATGTCAGCGTGAAGATGGTTTCTGGAATGTGAGTCTTCATGATCCTACGAACTTCGGAGGCAAAGAGACTTCCGGAACAGCGCTGTTTGTATACGGTATGGCTTGGGGAGTGCGCAACGGATTACTCGACCGCAGAGAATATCTTCCCGTCCTTTTAAAAGCATGGAACGCTATGGTGAAAGATGCCGTACATCCGAACGGATTCCTGGGATATGTGCAGGGAACAGGCAAAGAGCCTAAAGACGGACAGCCGGTTACTTATAAGAGTGTGCCCGACTTTGAAGACTACGGAGTCGGTTGTTTCCTGCTTGCCGGAACAGAAGTTTATAAATTAAAATAACATAGACAGTTTTTTCATTAGGTTTAAAGATAATCATTCATTAGGTTTAGTTAGAGGTTAGTTAGTAGCTAGTTCCCTCACTGACTGTTTAGACACCGGTCAGTGAGGGATTTCAAAAAAACAGATTCATGAAAAACAAATTATTCCCGTATATATGTTGGCTGACGGCCATTACATTCAGTTTGCAACTGCAAGCGCAAAATAAAGTTTCCGCTCCCATGGCAGATGTCAATCAAGTAATTGACAACACGCTGGACAGCCTGAATAAAGCACGTACCTCGCGACCGGAAGCCGGTTCGAGCCGGAAAGGTGACAACCCTGTTCTGTTTCTGGTAGGTAACTCTACCATGCGTACCGGAACTTTAGGAAACGGCAACAACGGACAATGGGGATGGGGCTATTATGCAGGCGATTATTTCGACTCTAACCGGATTACTGTAGAAAATCATGCACTGGGTGGAACCAGTAGCCGTACTTTCTATAACCGTTTATGGCCGGATGTAATCAAAGGAGTACGCCCGGGAGACTGGGTTATCATCGAACTGGGGCACAATGACAACGGCCCATACGACAGCGGACGTGCCCGTGCTTCCATTCCCGGAATTGGCAAAGATACACTGAACGTAACGATTAAAGAAACCGGAGTAAAAGAAACCGTATATACCTACGGGGAATATATGCGTCGTTTCATTCAAGATGTAAAAGCCAAAGGTGCTCATCCGATCCTTTTTTCGCTTACTCCCCGCAATGCTTGGGAAGACAAAGACAGCACCATCATCACACGTGTCAACAAGACTTTTGGATTGTGGGCAAAGCAAGTAGCCGAAGAACAGCATGTTCCTTTTATTGATTTGAATGATATCAGTGCCCGCAAATTTGAAAAGTTCGGCAAGAATAAGGTGAAATATATGTTCTACATCGACCGTATACATACAAGTGCTTTCGGTGCTAAAGTAAATGCTGAATCTGCTGCTGACGGAATACGTGCGTATGAAGGACTGGAATTAGCCAATTATCTGAAACCTGTTGAGAAAGATACAGTGACAGGTTCCAGTCGGAAAGAGGGACGTCCGGTATTGTTTACTATCGGAGATAGTACGGTCAGAAATGAAGATAAAGACAAAAACGGTATGTGGGGTTGGGGAAGCGTAATTGCTGACGAGTTCAATCTAAATAAAATTTCTGTAGAAAATCGTGCGATGGCAGGACGTAGTGCACGTACTTTCCTCGATGAAGGTCGTTGGGATAAGGTATACAATGCCTTGCAACCGGGGGACTTCGTTCTGATTCAGTTCGGACATAATGATGCAGGAGATATAAACAAAGGGAAAGCCCGTGCCGAATTGCGCGGTTCGGGAGATGAGAGCAAAGTCTTTCTAATGGAAAAGACAGGCAAATATCAAGTTGTTTATACTTTCGGCTGGTATCTTCGAAAGTTCATCATGGATGTTCAGGAGAAAGGTGCCATTCCCATCGTTCTTAGTCATACGCCACGCAACAAATGGAAAGATGGAAAAATAGAACGTAATACCGAGTCTTTTGGCAAGTGGACACGTGAAGCTGCGGAAGCTACGGGAGCTTATTTTATCGATCTGAATAAGATTAGTGCCGATAAACTAGAAAAGAAAGGTGTGAAGAAAGCAGCAACTTACTATAATCATGACCATACACACTCTTCTTTGAAAGGAGCGCACATGAATGCGAAAAGCATTGTTGAAGGGTTGAAAAAGAGCGATTGCCCGTTAAAGAATTACTTAAAGTAAGAACATAAGGGATAAAGTACGCTATCTATCCCGTAATCTATTAATAGAAAAGTTACTCTTATCCCTTTGCAAACTTCTTTTGGATTAGTACCAAAGTATCAGTTGCTTAAGACTAATCTATAAACGCAAGTTCCGTTTATAAAAATGCAAGTTTTGTTTTTATAATCAAAAGCTTCATTTATAAAAACAGAACTTGCGTTTATAGTTTATAATAAGTTGATTGTAAGTTTGGTATTAAAAGAAAGGAAGTTTACCCTTAATGCGGAAGAACTTTGCTATTAATAGATTGGGAGGCAACTAGTGCTACTTTACACTCGTTCAGTTATCTATTGGAATAACTTCCTGCATATAAATAGCATCCAAACTCCAAAGAGCAGCATCATTCGTGCTGATGCTCGTACATTCATCTAATAGAGACGGTACTTCCGGCGGAAGTATGGTAGTAATGCGGAAAGGCGGTGCAGGTGTATGTTCCAACCGGGTAAACAAATCTTTCCAGGCTTCTTCAGCCATTTGGGTATTACGCAAGTGATAAGCTGCGTAAGCCATCAGGCGGGAGACACGAAAACGGCTATGGCTAAGCTCCCATGCTTTCTTCTTATAACGTGCAGCATGGTCAAGCCAGGCGTCTTTCCATTCGGGTATATCAATCATACGCATCATTTCATTGGTTATCTCAAATCCGCCCATGATCGTCATTAAATGGTTGGTTGTTTCCAGTTTGGGGTCACATTCGGTTGTGATGATCCCTGTTGACGGATCAAATCCTAGAGCTTTGGGACCGGTAAAAAGGCGGTTAGGCAGAGCGGCAATGCTTTTCATTCCTGCTATTATTTTATCACGATAAGTTGTGTTACCTGTGCGCTCCCATTCTGTCATCCAATTACCGGCATAAGCCAGCCAGTCGGGACCGATACGCAAACGGGCGGGAGCGGTACAAGGATATTCGCTGCGAGGTTGGGCCAGGCGCATAGGGTCCAGTTCATAGAGTTTGTGGTCGGCATCCTTCACTTCAGTCATTAAATCACCGCAACGTTCGTCCGTAGTAAGGTAATAGTAGAAACGGTTCCAGGCGGCCTGGCTGATTCGCGCTTCTTTTGCTCCGCATCCCCAATGACTTACATTATGCCGACTGCCTAATCCGGCATTGGGACCGATATGATAGACATCCACTTCACCTGTATGACGCGTCATAGCTTCTGCCATACGCCAAATATCAATACGCCCGGTACGCAGGAAATTATACCATAGCCACATATTAGAAGCCAGTTCCGTATTGTCCCAGGCAAATCCTCCGACATCGTAACGCCAGGTATGACGAACGGGGTCATAAGCGTGCATCACATCACCATAATTCCAGAAACCGTACCATTTGTTTTGTTCGATTGCTTTCTGATAGAAGTCAATGTAAGCATCCAAGCGGTCTTCTACACGAGTACGGAATGGAGTAGTACGGTCAGGGAGACTCCATATCCCGAAAGCTTGGCGGGCATGAAGATAATTCGGGGTTGGCATCAACAGACTAGGGCTAGAAAATTGTTTGGCATAATCAGCAAAAGCCTTTTTCCCGGTATATCCACTTTGTGGGATCAGTGTAAACGTAGTTGTACGGGCAATGCCGTATGGCGTATTCATGCCCTCCTGAACATCTTCATAGCTGGCATTCAGGTCATGAGCTATACGATCATAATGCCGCAAATCCATAGGTTCGGACTCCGGGCTCCACAACCAGGCGGTAAGGGTAGCTACCGGGGTTCGTGCGTCTGAAATTTCAATAGAAGAGGGATAAGACTGCCAAAAGTCATGCATACAAAGTCCTAATCCTCCGGTAATATCTCCAACAAAAGTATATCCATCGCTACGTGTGCCGGAAAAGGTTCCTATCCAGGGATTATCGTTATTGGCACGTTTACGAATGGAGAAAGCATCGGCAGTGAGTTGAGACAGACGGTAATCATTCCATGAAGCCCAGTTATCGAGCAGAGAGCGGTTCTTTTCATCGAAAGATTCATAAGGTGGAATACGTTTGCCTTCCATTTGCTGTTGTTGCAGGGAGGGTTCATCTGTTGACTTCTGTTGTGCATCTTTCTTTTCATTACTGTTTTTCTTATTATCTGTCTTATTTAAAGTGAGTATGCGACGCCCTACCAATGGTTGTACCGGCTCGCTCCACACTCCTCCATCTGCACACGAGAAAGCAATATGACGATTATACAGAGCTTCACGCATAGGAACGTCGAAACGGATACCTAAACTACGAATGAAATCTTTCTTCTGATCTCCGTCATAGACGAAACTATGTACCATTTTGATCTGTTCACTGCAACCATAAAAGTAGAGACGTACCACAAAAGGAAGCCACTCACGGTTATTCCATTTGTTCATATCAGAGTTATTCGCATAGTTCCCTTCCTCTTCAGAGTGATTCGTATCAATCTCCTTATTCCTGTTCCGATGTATCCCTTCCAACTTTACAAGTGCCCGTACAGAGCCCAGACGTTCTATGGTTACTGATTTTATTTCTCCTATGTAACGAGTAAAAGATATTTGAGATGTATTTTCTTGAATCGGCTCGCTTTGAGTATTACAAATCAGACGCGCTTTCTCTCCTACTTTAGTTCCTTTATATAATAGACTATCAATCAGGAAATCTCCGCGTTGGGGAATAAATACGGAAATTACCCCTGTTTCAATTTGAATATTTTCAGGCGTTTCAGTGATTGCAATAGAAGCATCAGGCTGTTTATTGATAGTTTTTGCTTTCCGGGGGGCTTTTTCTAATGTCAGTCTTTCTGTTCCGGCAGGAATGACTCCGGCAACTCCGCTCCATTTCACGGAACCATCCGGCCAGTAAGCCAACGGCCAAGTATCTACCGGAATCTCTTGATTTCTATCTGTTTTTAGTCGCAATGAAGTTTCAGGAAATAGGTAGCCTTCATCAAAAGGAACTCCGAAGCTTACAGCTTTGTCTTGTTCAGGAGTATTGCCGATCCAATGTAAAGGAACAGTAGACGTTTGGGGTGGCAAACATTCGTAGCGGAAGTTTGTAATACGGGTACGGGATAAGGTGGTACGAAAGCCGAACCATCCTTCTGTCAGAGGTTCGGCATCGCGGAAGTCCACCAGTCTCTTGCCGTCTATGTAATAACTAACCCTATTATTTTCATTTGTTATCTTAATGTGATACCAGTGATTCGCTTTTAGCAAATGTTCGGTATCTGTATATTCTTTCAGTATGGCAGGACGTACCTTGGGATCTGTGATTCCTGCTTCATTGCCGTCATAACGACGGAAGCGTGTAGTAGAGTTATAGTTTCCACCATATCCCATGTAATAGAGTTGCAAAGAATAACAATTCAGAAAGATTCCGCTACGCCACTTCTCACGTTTCCATATATTATCAGGATGTTTGGGGTCCGAAGCCATCCAAAAGCAATTCAGGTCACTCAAGCGGTCTCCTTCTTTTTCTACAACTACACACGCATCATATTCAATGGTTACCCGTCCGCTCATCTTTTCTTTCCTCCATAAGGTAAGGCCTTTAGGAGACAGTATTTCAGCGGTATCACCCTGAAATGTCACTTTATAATCCGGAGATTCCGACTCTACCTTCCAATATTTATGAAACTGGCGGGCGTTGAGGCAGGAAACTTTATTGTTTTGTGCGTTTGTTCCCAAAGTGATGAAGAGGAACAAAAGGATAAAGAGTTTTTTCATATGTATATTTGCTATCTCACCTTACAAAGGTAGGGAGAGCCGTTCAATTAAGAAATAGAATATTATCCATATATATGGCGATTCGTTCAACTATGAAAAAAAGAACAACCCGACAGTTAGCCGGATTGTTCTTTTTCAACAAACTCATATCAAATAAGAGATTTCTTATTCAAAAACCTTTTTATTCTGCTTTTTTCAAAGTTTCAGCACCTACATAGTAACCTAAGTTAGTTCCCTGGTTATATCCCATATTCTGCATCGCTTGAGACATATCATAATTATGATCGGTCATCAAGTGAGGAAGACGGAATTCGGTAGGATGATTCGTGGAGAATATATAAATAGATTTCATGTCACTTGAACCCATTATTACTTCTTCACGATAGTCACCGAGAAAATCACCATAGTAACAAGGATTGTATTTGGTGCTATGGTTACCGTCATTGCTACCGTAAGTTCCAAAATATACCAAACGAGTCTTATTCGTCTTGTTTACATCAGGGTTCTCTTTATAGCTCACGACACAAGCACGGTCCAGCATTTCTCTTGTCGGCTGCCCGCTCCAATAAATGGCTACATTATACAAAACTCCACCACCAATACCTGTAGGATATGTACTGGATACCAATCCACTGCCACTACAACTGAATACCCCTTCCTGCAAAGAAGACCAGTACTCAAAATTCGGGCTATCCGGATCGATATCTGCCACAATACAACGACCGACATCAGTAGTCGAACCCGCTCCATGGCCGGTAATTAAGCCACCATCTCTTGCATCAATCACTTGACATCCATAACCGTGTCCTTGTCCATTATAATTGCCCGGTTCTTCAAATGAAGCAACAATTTGCAATCCTGAACGGTCTTTTATAAATTTGCCAACACATAAACAGTCACCATGACCGTTTCCGGTACACCACAATTCGCTTCCATCATCATCTATAGCCGCAGAACCATACAAGATTTCATCTTTTCCATCATCGTCCAAGTCCGCTACACGAAAACTATGCGAACACATGGACAACCATTTTGAAGAATGTTCGGCTGTATCAAACTTCCAACGGGTTTCCAGTTTATTCCCTTTCAAATCGAGTGCCCATACTTGCCAATTATGATAAATACCTCTACTGATGATCAGACTGGGGTTGCTTGTTCTCACTCCGGTCGCTTCGTCAGGTATACCATCCAGATAAGCCACCCCGATAAAGAAACGGTCCATGCGGTTTCCGTAATCATCTCCCCAATATTCACTCCAATATTTAGCACGCGACGCTTTTGAACCACTTCCACCACGAGGAATATTATCCACCCGGGTAATTTCACGTCCATCATATCCACGGCAAATAGAGATATATTCGGGACCTTCCATTATCAAACCGCAAATTGTATTAATACTTGCTCCCGAATACCAGCCCACAGCGTCAGTCTGACGAATTCGATAATCGTTCACATTACCATAAGCATCGGTAATGACCTTACCATCCCCAAACTTTGTACCTTCTGAAGAGCGGAAAGCTATTTCACATAAACCATCTCCATCAAAATCGTATAAAATATATGAAGTATAATGTGAACCGGAACGAATATTGATTCCCAAATCAATTTGCCACAAAAAAGTACCATCCATCTTATAAGCTTCCAACAAGGTCGAACCATTATTCCATCCCCCCTGGTTGGCACCATCATACGGTTCTCTCTTCACCACAATCTCCAATTCACCGTCACCGTCCAAGTCACCTAGCTGAATATCATCAGGAGAATATGTAATCGACGCATCGGGTACATTCATGTTTAATCTAATCTCATGATAAAACTTTTCTGCCATTTCAGAGGTAAAGGTATAATCGCAAAGCGTTTCAGCCTGATTGGCAAGAGTGACCCGGTATACATTCGTTTTTGATACATCAATATCCGCATCCACCCAAGAAGTAGTATTCGAAATAGGTTTCTCATTCAATTTCACTTCCGTCTCGCCGTCTACCGACTTATAAATATCAAAAGCAACATTAGACGGATCGGTCTTCAGTAATCTCCAGCTAATCAATGCGGATGATATGCCGGAAGAGTTATTGGCGTCAACATTTGGTGCCGGGTCGTAACTAACCCACATTGCACGGCTACCCGTTATAACTTCAGTAGGCAGAGGCGGCAACTCCTCTTCCGTCTGATTGCCATTGTTCACTTCAACGACGGGGTCATTATCCGAGCAGGCAACTATGGCCAGCAGACAAAACAGCCCCAGTATTATATAATGTTTCTTCATTTCTTTCGTTTTTTTATTCTATAAACATCCGTTCTATGCAAGAATATCCTATCACTATTCATCAGCATTCCGGTTGTGGGTTACCACCCCGGATTCTGCTCCAAATTAGGATTCTTAGATTTTTCACTCTGCGGAATCGGGAAGAAATACATCTTATCATCCCAACTTCTTTCTTTTACCTTACGTTCATACGTATAAGTATCATCCCCATTCTTCGTAATCTTCATTTCAACAATGTTCTTGAAATGTTTGTCACCCTCCTTCCAACGACGTACATCCCAAAAACGATGTCCTTCAAAGGCCAATTCTACCATACGTTCATTCTGATATTTCTTCCAGAAAGCATCATTGGTCATCCCTTGAGGGAATCCGGGCATCTCGGCACGCGTACGAACTACTTTGATAGCATCCACAGCCGAAGTTGTAAATTCATTATCCGTTGCATACGGACTACCCAGATACTTATATACAGCTTCCGCATAATTCAAATAGAACTCTCCAAAACGGAATGTAATCCATGAATGATAGGTCTTTGAAGCTGTACCGGCACGTAAGTCTACTGCCGTCTGACAATACTTCTTCAGATAATAGCCAGTCGGAGTTCCGCCACTCAAAGGCTCCGCATTTAGTCCGCCCTGATAGGTTTGCAGAGGAACAGTATTCCAGTTAGGCCACTTTTCGTCCCCATTCTTGGCAATAGTCAGATAGAAACGAGGGTCGCGGTTGGTATAATAAGGATTAGCAGGATCATAGTTATCCAACTCGTCCGGACGCAACCCTGTATCCTTCATCTCATACGCATCCACCAGTGTCTGTGTGGGACAGTTTCCACCTTTACAATTTTCCAACCCTACCGGGAAGTTATATCCCTCAAAAGAATTAGTGGTAGTAGTGGCACGACGGAGAAAAATCAATTCATTAGTAGCGTCATTGTAATTGTCCTTGCTCCAAAGTGATGAATAATCCTCCACTAAGAGTTTTGCCTTTTCAGCAAACCCATTACTGTCATCTAAAATTTCCTTATTGGCTTTAGCTGCACGATACCACAGTTCTCTATTATCAGTCGGATTAAATAAAGGACTTGCCGCATACAATGCTGCACGAGCTTTCAAGGCCAATACCGTTTTACGGTTGGCACGTCCTGTTTCCGCCGGACTACTAGGCAATGCCATATCTCCCAGTTTACTGTAATCGACGATAATCTTATCTTTAATATCATCACATTCGGCTATGATATAATCAAAAATCTCCTGTGCCGGTCTGCGCGATAACGTATTCGATTCTTCGGCTGTTAATATATGGTCGCTAAACGGCACATCTCCATATTGCCGTACCAAGTTAAAGTAGAAATATGCACGAAGGAAACGTACCTCATACTGGTAATTGGTATAGCGGAACATCTGTTGTGCATAATCACTGTTCAAAGCCAACTCGGGAAATGTCAGTCCGGTAAACTTCTCCAGATATAAATTACAATTGGCTATCCCTTCATAACAGGACGTCCACATGCTACTTTTAGCATTCGACGGACTCCAAGAACCATTGTAAAAGTCTTCAATCTGATTTCCCGAATAAGCATATTCGGACTCATCGGTAGCAGAACCAAGAATTGCCCCGCTATAGTTTCCAAAGTCCACATCCATGGACAAATAGATATTTGTTATCAGCCCTCCTACATTACCGAAGTTGAGCTTCACAAAATCCTCATCATAATTATTGTACTCATGATATTCCATCTTATCTGAGCAGGAACCGAGTGCGGCTACACACATCATTCCGTAGATAATGTTTTTCAGTTTCATTCTTTCGCTTTGTTTTTATGATTAAAAACCAATCGTAACACCGACTACTACACTCTTATTCAGCGGAGTCGCTACACCATAACATTCCGGATCTGTCACATCAATATGATCTGAACAGAACAAGTCTGTTCCTCTGACATATAACTTGGCACTCCCCAATATCTTAGTCTTCTTCATCCATTCTTCCGGAAATCTGTAATACACCTCCGCGTTACGTAACTTCAAGAATGACCGGTCCGCCAACCAAACTGTATTAGCCTGATAGTTATTGGCATTACTCTGTGAACTCAAACGAGGATATTTGGCATTTTGATTTTCCGGTGTCCAACGATTCTCATAATAATGAGTAGAAAGTGTCGTATTATTTATCAACGGCCAAAACATACTCTTCGTATTCAAGACAGCAGAATAGTTACCTGTTCCCTGAAACATTACATCTACTCCAATCCCTTTCCATTCGGCTCCCAAATGGAAAGAATAATAAATTTCCGGAGCCGTCGTACTATAACCGATAGCTGTTTTATCATTGGCATCAATGATTCCGTCTCCATTCACATCTTTATATTTTATGTCTCCCGGCACTACCGTACTAAAGTTTTGCGGAAGGCTGTTTGCTATATCTTCTTTATCTTTGAAGAAACCTTCAGCTACCATTCCATATACTTGTCCCAACCGATTTCCTGTTTGCACAAGATTCTTATACAAACGCGGTTCTTCCAGTTGTTCCTTAATTTCATTCTTATTCCAAGCAAAATTACCGCCAAGGTTGAACACTACATCTCCTAACCGTTTCGTATAGTTAAGTCCTAGTTCCACGCCATAGCTATCAACGATTCCGGCATTCTCGAACGGAGCATCTACGCCCAACACATCGGTATATTTTCCTTCGGAAGAGACCCAAATATCTTTTCTCCGTTGGTAATAGCCTTCTGCCGTCACGTCCAGTCCATTGAACAACACGGCATCAACACCAACATTGTATTTATACGCTTTCTCATGTGTCGAATTAGCAGTTGCCAGGCGCCCGATAATAGTACTTCCGAATTCAGAGTCGTAACTACTGTTAAACTTATATTGCGTACCGGTAGTCGTATAAATCTGATCCCAATAGTCATATACGGTAGTACTTCCGTCTTTAGGCAGATAATCAACATTGATCACTCCAAACGAAGCGCGCAATTTCAGGAAGTTCACCCAAGACACATCTTTCAACCATTTTTCTTCCGAAAGCACCCAAGCAGCAGAAATGGTAGGCGAGAAAGCCCATTTATGCCCCGGTGCCAATAAGCTGGAGGCCGAGCCAACCAATGCCAGATCCAAATAATAGCGATTAGAGAAGCCTACATGATTATACCAGGAAACATTTTGCCGATAAATAGTGGTATTCAGACCGTATGAATCACGATATTCATAATCCCATTTCAATTGAGAATACACATCCCACTTTTGGAACGAGCGATTATAATCTACACTACCTGCAAAGTTAAATTGGCGCGCCCAGTTGTCAATACCTGCACCCGAACCCATTTCACTGGATTCGCCACCTGAAATGGCAGTATAAAACGGACCGTTAGTTGTCCAGCTTGTTGCATAACCGGCATACGTATAAGTCTTGCTATGATCTTCCAGAATATTGGAATAGTTGTCATAAGCTAAACGAAAGTTAGCTCCCAATCCTTTCAGCAAACCAGACAAATCTTGTGACAAGGTAAGGTCGGCAAACAAACTACGAGAGTGTCCTTTAGAATAAGCAGCTCCCTGCGATTGTGCGACAGGATTCGACGTCCCCGCCCAAGTAGTACTTCCTCCCCAACTGCCATCTTCCGTACGAACCGGAAAAGCTGCAGAAGGAATCGAATAAATCATATCCCATAGGTTAACCGAAGCCCCCGGAATCCGAGATTCGGACAAGGTACCGAGAAGATTCAACTTCAATTTGGTAGTGGCGGTTAAATCAATATCCAGATTTGTACGCAAATTAGCACGTGAATACATATTTTGTGTAGAATATCCGTCATTTGCATTCGGGGTTTTGATAAACCCTTTGTCTGTTAATAAATTCGCCATAGTATAGTAGCGGAACTTTGCTCCTCCTCCACGGAATTCGATCGTATATTTATTAGACACTCCTCTGTCTTTAAAGGTTTCATCAATCCAGTTCACATTAGGATAGAGATAAGGGTACATACGGGAAGCCCCTCCACTGCCTACTCCATTACGGAAAGCATCGACTTCTTCCGGAGTATACCGAGCTCCCAAACCTTCATATCCACGCGCTTCATTCACTGCAGAAGCATACGTAGCCGCATCCACAAATTCCGGACGTCGAGACTGTGTGTTAATGATATGATCATACGTAAAGGTTATCTCTTTTGTTTTGTACTTACCACGCTTCGTCGTAATCAAGATCGCACCGTTCACTCCTTTGTATCCGTACAATGCCACAGCCGCGGCATCTTTCAGGATGGAAACGGATTCTACTTCTTCCGGACTCACCAAGCTCATGTCTCGTTCCAAACCGTCAACCAGCACAAGCGGTGTACTACTTGACAAGCTCTGCAAACCACGTACATAAAAGGTAGGATCTGCCATTAACCCGGTACTGACCGCATTCTGCAAAGTAGTAAGGCCCAATCCATATCCATATAAAGAATTGGATATATTCCGGGAAGACCGCTTATTAAACTCTTCATTATAGGTGGTAGAAACTGCTGCCGTTGATTCATGACGATTGAATGTCCGGTTAGCTCCCACATCAATAGTCTGAGCTGCATATCCCATCACAATGGTCATCGGACCATCAGTCTTTGCCACAACTGTGGTAGAGCCTTTGTCGACAGAAACGACACTCAAACGTTGTCCTTTCTCGACCGCAATCTCGAATTTACCATCTTTATCAGTTTCAACCCGGGTCTCCACTGCGCCACCTTCCACATTAACGGACGCTCCATAGACTGGGTTTCCCGATTTATCAACAACAATACCTATAATGTTGTTGTCTGTATTCTGCGCTCTGACCGGAATGCTCAAACAAACCAGTAAAGCCAGTATCAGAATCTTATTTTTTCTCATATAAATCAATATTCAATATTGTTTTAATCTATTTCGCTGTCTCACATTACCAACCCGGATTCTGAATCAATCCATATCCTTTGTTAATTTCCGTTTGCGGGAATGGAGAAAGATACCATTTGGGATCAAATCCGTATGTCCACCAACGACGGACCGGTTTGGATAACTCAAACCTTTCATATTCAAAACGAGTAGGCTGCAATGCTCCCTTGTTCTTATCTCCTTCATTCCATTTAGCATTTCCCGTTATACGATTACCGGTATCATCCAAACGATAGGTGAGCAACCCGTGCAGGCGCTTCTCGAAACGATCGGCACGTTTGTAACGGATAAGATCAAAGTAACGGCTATCTTCAAGCCCCAATTCCCGAACACGCTCGCACAGCAATTCTTCCAATAAGGCTGCTTTGTCAGAAAGTAAATTCTTATCTGTAACACACTCCGCCAAATCTTTCTTCAATCCTACACGGGCACGTACTATATTCATTTGGTTAATAGCGCCCCGGTGATCATTCTTGGCTTGAAGCAAGGCCTCTGCATAAGTTAAATAAATGTCAGATAAACGAAGATATACCCAATGCGTATACTGACGTTGGTACTCTGTTCCCAAATAATATTTCATATTTTTATAACCAGTCGCATAGTTACCTGATTCAAGCGCTGCATTTTGTCCTTCATCGTATCCTCCGACCCACAGTTCATAAGGTAAACCGGACATTGTTCCTGCACTCCAGTCTAACATCTTCGGCAATCCGTTTACCATGCAATGCTCATACAGACGAGGATCACGGGTTAATACGATTTCCGACAATAGTTGTTCTCCATTTTTGAATGTTCCGGTCAGGAACATTGCATCCAACTTACCTTCTGTTTCCGCCTTTTTCCAGTCAAACGGAGTACCGTCGGCCCATGGGAACATCTCCACATATTCCTGTGTAGGCGGATATTCGGTACGACAAAGTGACGGAACAGCCCAGGAATGCCACATATAAGAACTTGAGTTGAAAGCGTCCGACATATTCGTGCGGACAGAATGCAAGACCTCCTTGCTGTTCTGACGAATATATCCCATACGATATGCCTGCCGATACTGTTCCGGTGTTTCTTCCGAAGCCTTATTCAGGCTATACCCGCCTTGACTCTCCAGCTCTTTAAAGAATGCTTCACAAGCCTTCAAACAGTTATCCCAAAGTTCCGCATGGTAGCCGCCGTACCATACCAGATGCTGCTGTTCAGCCTCTGAGTTTCCTCCTGCATATCCGTTGACATCGTTAAACAACGGAGAAGCGGCAAATTGCCAGATTTTGCATTTCAATGCCATCGCACCGGCCTTTGTCCAGTGTCCGGCCTTGCTGGCAAGATCGGCATCAGCATAAGCCCACACCAATCCACCGGAATTGATAGCATCATCCAACATCTTTATCATGTAGTTAACAGTCTCCTCTACCGTAGCACGGGGGATTTCATAACCTGACTCCGTACCGGTGAATGAAGCATATAACAATGGAAGACCTCCATAATGACGGAACATATCAAAATAGCGTGCCGCAATCAGGCATTTAGCTTCTGCCACCAACTGAGTTTTTTCAGTGCTATCCATGCCCGGCACTCTATCTATATTTTCCATTAACAACCAGCACCAGCGCACTACTTCCCATACCATTTCCCGTGTATATGGGAAAATATTACCACGCGTGCCATAGTTGGCATTGAGAGAACCCAAATAATACTGCTGATATACAGTTGCGTCACTAAAATAAAGTGACCAGCAGTCTGTTAGCGCATCCTTCTTTCCTAAATAAGGACTGGAAGAATCAGGAATATTACCGTTACTGTCCGTATTATAGGGTAATCCGTAATACTGTCTACTGTAACAGGTGTTCAAAAATTGGCGCGTATATTCCGCACTATTGAACACTGTGTCAATAGTAGCATTTCCGCCCGGTGCCTTATCCAAAAAAGAGTTTCCGAATTTAATTTCGTCCACACATGAAGTGGAAACCAAACAAACTGCCGCTCCCAACATCGCACCGATGAACCATTTATTTTGTAATTTCATTGTATCTTTCCTTTATCTATTTTAGAATCCTAATTTCAAGCTCAACGTATAAGTCTTGGACAATGGATAAGAAGGTGCATTAGTAGCTCTTGCCTCCGGATCACCCCACAAATAAGGTGTAATAGTCCACAAATTATATCCTGCAAAAGCCAACTGGCATGTATTCAGTCCAAGTTTCTTCATCAATGGGAAGTGAAAATTGTATGCCACCTGAAGAGTTTTCAAACGCAGGTATTTTGCATCTTTCTCATATAAGGTGGAGGTAGCATAGTTATTCTTCGCATTGTCAATGGTAGCTCTCGGATACTCCGAAGATTGTGACGGATTTTCCGGTGTCCATGTATGGTCCAAATGGTATGCCAACAATCCTCCCTGCTCGCTATTGGAAGATGAATAGAACGGCTGACGAAATACATCCGAAATCATACGGCTTACGTTCCAGGCCCCTGTCCATTGAGTACTTATTTCCAGATTCTTCCAACTGAATCCTAAATTAATACCTAGCATATATTCAGGATCATCCGTAAAGCCATAGTCATAACTTGCGTCGTTCGCATCAATCTTACGGTCACCATTCAAGTCAACATATACCGCATCTCCATTTTGAAGAATGCTCTCGTGAGTGGGGAACGGACGATTAAATGTCTGCTCATATAACGCAGGTGTATCCTCATCATAGAAGCGCCAGAAAACGTATTGACTACGCGAACCGATACGGTGTCCCTTCTGATATTGATATAAATTATTCTGCGGGGCTTCCTTCTTTTCAAGAATCTCATTCTGATTATAAGAAAGGTTAATACCCGCCCAATAACGGAAATTATCGCCAATCTTATCGTTCCATTTTAAAGAAAGTTCCCAGCCCCAACTGTCTACACTTCCTAAATTTGAATAGGGAGTAATGAACCCTAACATTCCCGGAGCTGTACCGTCACGCAAAAGGATGTCATTACGACGTTCTTTATAATATTCAAAGGTTGTTTTCAGACGGTCATCAAGGAAGTTAATATCAACACCATAGTTCCGTTTCAGAGCTTTTTCCCATGTCACAGCAGGGTTATTCTTAGCTACCTCACGCGCACCCAGACTAACAGTACCATTATCTGTTCCGAATCCATATCCCCAGGCGTTAGTTGCTCCTCCACTTGCCGTTACACGATTTGCCAAGTCACCTAAACCGACATTATATGGATCAGCCATATACATAAACCGCGATCCTCCAATATTATCGTTACCTACCAAACCGACACTGGCACGTAATTTCAAGAAGCTAACCACCGACTTCAAAGGACGGAAAAACTTCTCTTCACTCATCACCCAACCTATAGAACCAGCCGGGAAATAAGAAAAGCGCAAATCGGACGCAAAGTTTTCCGAACCGTTATAACCCACATTAAACTCTGCCATATAGCGGCTCTTCCAATCATAAGTGACACGTCCGACTAATCCGACATATCCATGAGGAATGTCCGAATATAATTTCGGATAATACTCTTTCTGTTGATTATACAAAACTAAGGCTGTCACCGTATGATCACCAAAAGTACGATTATAATTAAAGCTGGCTTCCATATACCAATTACGTGCTTTGCCTGTAGTATACGAATACTTCACATCTGTATTCTCTCCAAACTTACGATAAGCAATACTACCGTCATCCATCAATACAGGAGTGTATGTAGCAATAGACCCACCAGAACCGACTTTATTAACTGTAAACGAGCTGTTATAAGATCCCTTCACTTTAAAGGAAAGTCCTTTAGTCAAGAAGTCCATTTTTTGATCCAGAATCACATCCACATTCAGCGAATTGTTGCTGGTCTGGCTGAACCCATTTCCATAATATCCCATACCTGTACCTCCTGTAAATGGTAATTTCAGTCCGTCTGAATAAGTCTCATCGCTCGAATTTACCAATTTTCCATCTATGATTCCCGGACTGGAGAAAGGAGTAGCATAATACATATTTTTAATCAATCCGGAAGATCCCTGACTCGTACGCGGTTGATCTGAATTATTCACATTACCACTAATATTGAATGACAAAGTAGTCGTTTTAGTGACATCCATATCCAAGTTTGTACGATAGTTAAACCGACGGTACTGATAGCTTAAATTATAAGGAAGATCAAACTCACTAAAAAGTCCTCCTTGCGTATAAGCACCTGCAGAGATGAAATAACGTACTTTATCTGTTCCTCCCGAGATGTTCAGATTATGCTGGCTCTGAAGCGTAGAGCTTTTCATAATATAGTCAGCCCATTGTATATTTGGGAAACGAATAGGATCGGAACCATCTGCAAATTTTTGAATCACGCCATCACTAAATAAGGCAGATTTGCCATCACCGGACATCATTTGATTATGAAAACGGGCATAGTCATAGGAACTTGCCTGTTCTACCATTTTTGTAGGCATCAATACAGAAGCAGAAGTAGTAAACGAAATTTTCGCCTTTCCTTCCTTTCCTCGTTTAGTTGTAATCAAAATGACCCCATTTGCTCCACGAATACCAAATACGGCTGTTGCCGAAGCATCTTTCAAGATAGAAATGGATTCAATTTCATTCGGGTCGATATCACTCATACTTTCACGATCCACACCGTCTACCTGAATTAACGGTGAAGAATTTTCCCAAGTAGCTTTACCACGAATAAAAATTTCAGCGGCATCCGCTCCCGGCTCACCGGAATATTGTACGGTAGTCAAACCTGTCATCTGCCCTCCTAATACATTGGAAACCGAACCTACAGATACACGGGTCAATTCTTCTCCCTTCACACTAGCGATAGCTCCTGTCATGGTCACTTTCTTCTGCGTACCATAAGCTACGATTTCCACCTCTTCAAGTGCTGTCACATCCTCTACCAGAATGACTTTCATGTCATTTTTCGCTACTACTTTTTTATCGGTATAACCTATAAAAGATACTTTCAATTTCGCACCGGGACGTACATTTATTCTAAATACACCGTCAATATCGGTAATTGTACCATTAGATGTTCCTTCCGCAAGTACACTTGCTCCAATTATCGGTTCGCCTTGGCTATCTACTACTGTTCCTTTTATAGTACTTTGCTGCTGTACAACTTCGATGGCTGCCGAAGCTGTTTGCAATCCCCATGCAGGTGCAAAAGTTGCTATAGTGAAAAACAGAGCGACAGGTAAGGTTGTCCCCTTTATAAAGTTTTTCTTATTCATATATGTATATGTTCATGATATAAGTATAATTTTAACGGACTTTATATACCGTCATTATTTTAGAATGCAAGCATCATACGGAAATAACCGGCACGCGAATCACGTTCACAAATTATGTGATATCTTCCACCAGCCATACCGTGTGTCCATTGGTTGGCTGGAGAACGCTGTGTGCTACTCCAATAGTGTCCACTGTTAGTTCCTGACTCGACAGAGGTCATCTCATCACCATTTACATTCTTGAGACAACGGTTAATAACACTCAAATTCTTAGCGACTGTATCCCAACACATTATAGAGGGCAAATACCAAGGAGTCACATTTGCCGGAATAGCTTCCGCTTCACGATAAGCCTTGATATACGCATAAGCATGGTCGCAAGTAGAAGGACTACCCATACCTTCGTAACACATAGTAAGTAACTGTGTATTATTGTATCCCATTAGTGCTGGGAAAACCAATGAAGCATCATTCTTGTTAACATCCTTCTCTGTGTTACAACCTACAAACTTGTTTGCCCAATTCTCATCTGAAGTAAACCAGTCTGAATAATAACCGGACTTACTTGAATGGAACATTTTCAAAGCAACATCATTTTGTTCACTATCTTTTACCACAGAATTCTTAATAGATAGCACTATACCGTGCGTACATGCAGGGAAATCGCGACGCAAAGCATCAACTTCTGCTGAATAGAGTTCAGTATGTGTTACACTGGGTTGTGAATTTCCTACATAACATACAATACCAATCACATTCTCCGGCACCGTTTCCGCATCTACTGAAACTATTTTTCCGTCCGCACAAAAATAATCCCCTACCTGCAAAGTATGGTTAATCTTACTCTTATCTTCGATGGTATACATCTTCGCCGTTCCTCCTTCCAAAGTACCTTTAGCTTCGTATTCCATTTCACTTACTCCTGTATAAGTACCCTTTATGGAGAATTCCTTATTCGGGTTAACCAAAAAGCGGTATGTATCCGTACTTTCCTGATAATAAGGAGTTGCTTGAGTATTGTTCACTGTAAACGAACCGGCAGCCAAAGGTAACAGATAATCATCTATACCGCCATTTGTAAAGCTATAGGTCAAATTAGGCATCTTTACTACCGCAAGAGCCATCCGATGTTGCATAGTAAAAGCGATCTGCCCTTTCAAACGATCCCCCTGAACACTACCCGTACTGGTCATCAAATCATATTGTGTATAATTTCCTTCATTTTGTTCACTGCCTATTTTCCAATTGTTGACGTATGTTTCAAAAGGATCCACCTTCGTCGGATCAAAAGTCACATTCGCATTATACGGATAGTATGCATAAAAAGTCATCCGCTGAAATTGTGAACCTTTGTATTCAATAGGATCCCCTCCATCAGTCAATTCCCAATAGCCATCTGTCAGTGTGAATTTCCGATTCTTGATATCCTCTACCACCGTTTCTCCTCTTACCGCAAATATACCGATAGCATCTCCGTTAGAAAATCGGGTAGTATATCCATTCTCTGTAGCACGTGTCTTACCACTTTCGTCCATAAATCCTTCATCAGACACACTAATCTGAAATCCCTGCAAAGAATCCGGGGTTTCTCCGGTCAGTTCTTCATTTTGCGAGCAAGACGCAACTACGGCTGCGCCAGCCAGAAAAAGCATTGATATATAATTATATATTTTCATAAATCTCATGTTTATATTTTTAGCATTTTTATCTATATTAGATTGGTAAACAGATCACTTCACAACAGGCTGTGGAGTTACGGTTTCTTCTGTAATATTCCAACTAGGATTGGTTATCTCTGTTCCAGTTTCAGCTATACTCGGGTCGGATGTTATAGGATCGTGGTTTTCATCCTCCCATCCTATTATTTGCGTTTGTTCTGTAATCGTCAACACATAATTATTGTCCTCGTATTTATTTGTCTTGATGATATAATTATAAGAAAATCCTGATTTCAGTTCTGTCAAGTTAGCAAACTCGGCTTCATAAAGATAACCGTTCATTCTAGCTTGGATAGTTACTTTGCCTTGCACCTTCTGTGGCAGTAAAATAGCTTGTACTGTATAATTATCCTGCTCTCCTATTTTATCCCAATATATATCATCTTTGTCCGTAACAGGGTCTTCACTGACTGTTGTCTCCCCTGTTTTAGGATTAAATGTACCATTATTCTTAAGCCCAATAAGATAGCAAGTTATATCTGCTAAGTCCACACCCTCGCCAGCTTGAAACTCCAATCTAATACGACTCATCACATGATTGAATGCTAATGTCACGTTCGGGGTTTGTGATGTAGCCTTCCCTTTAGCAAAAAGAAAATCTATCTTCGCACGTTCTTCTGCTGTAGCTTGATTGTCACTGGCTGTAGTCACTTCCAATACAGGTTGTTCTTCACCTGATGTACCAGAAAATGGAGCGTATGCCACTACATCATACTCTCCGGAACCTAATACCCAAATCTCTTCTGCATTTTCTCCTTTTGCTGCAAAAAGACCATTGCCCTTGTATTTGTAATGAATATTCACTTGTTCCGTACCACAAGTGATTCCTACCGAGTCTTCCGCCTCCCAGTTTGTTTCCGTAGCTCTTGTAACAAGATTGCTAGCCTCATGATTGTTTATTACTGCACTAAAAGAAACTTTCGCTCCCGTATCACCGGTAAACTGAATATCAGTTTCTTTAATATCGTTGCTACATCCTGCTAAAAGTAGTAAGGCAACAGCAGTTGTGACATAGTTTTTTTTCATACCATGTTTTTTAAAGTTAAACATATTTTTGTTGATTAGTAAAATCGTCGTAAAGTAAAAAAGAAAATGGCTGCATTCTTTTCCAACCAGCAATTGAAATAAATGAAGCATTTTTTTTGTTGTTTTCCATATCTATTAGCTACATCTGTTAAGTTAAACAAAAGTTAGATTCTCTTTTTAGCATAACCACCTGTGAATCAAACGGATACATATAGATAGCAATCAATTGAGGATAGGATTTGAACAATTAGTACCATTAATATCTTTTTTACCTATTATGAGTTATCCGGCATGCGAATCTTTCTTCGTTCCACTATAGTTATCTTTGCGTTTGACTATAGTTATCCGCAAGGGTAACTATAGTATACTTTGCGGATAACTATAGTGGAACGAAAAAAGAATAGCGATCGGAATGAAATCGATTAGCAGAAGAAGGAAATAAAAATAGCAGTGAAAAACTATCTATACTATAGCAATTGGTCAAGTACGGCACGGAACACCTTATCGGCATGTTCTTGCATAATCTTAATATAATTAAAGATAGGACGGTTATTTTTCATACTGTGTCCGATACAGTATTCTATTTTTTCAATTTGAATGCCTAAATCATATCCGTGTTGTGCAAATGTCTTTCGGGCGGAATAGTAAGTAACCTTTTTCTTTACCCCCGAAAGTTCTGTTACCTTATTTATATGTCGGAAGACTAAACTATATATTTGTTTATAAGATGAATATTTACCAAATTGCAAATGCCCATTTCTCGACATATATTTATCTATAAGCACTTTTGCTTCAGGCTGCAAAGTAAATACAATTTCATTTTCTCCCTTCTTGCTATTGCGTGTTTTGTGACGCACATAACGCATATCGTTCTTATTTTTAAAATCATATGCTAATAAATCTCTCAGGTTGATACCGCCTAAATAATAAGTAAGCATAAAAATATCTCTCACCATGGATAAAGAAGACTTTAAAAGCCGGACATCACGTATTCTCTTCAGTTCATCTATTGACAAATCAAGTTCCCGCACATTACTTGTCGGCATCTTAAAGAGGACAAAAGGATGAATGGAGTAAGATACATAATTCATCTTACCGGCATAATTTACTATCACCTTTATTAAAGTCAGATATATTCTGATAGTTGTATCTGCCAGATTCTCCTCGTGAAGAACTTTGGCAAATCCTTGGATATGTATAGGTGTCAATTGAATTAAAGGAAAATCCCCTTTCATATATTTGACTAATCTTTCGGAAGCTATCTTATAAAGTTTATAAGATTTCTCCCGCTCTTCTCCTTTCATGAAATTCATGTATTCTTTTGCAACAGCTTGAAAGGTTATACCTTTTTTCTTTTGTTCATAAGTAATTATACGTATAAGTTCGGTACATGAAATTGCTGGTAAATAGCTGATCGATGTAACAATTTCTTCATACTCATTGATTAGTTTCCGAAGACAGGCATTCATATTCGCTGCATTCTCATGCCTTACTACTCGACCATTTTTTAGTTGATTGGCAGAATCCAAAGTAAATTGGGTAGATATATATCTGGTTTGAGAATGATGTGCTACGGCTATCCTTATTCGATGTCTGCCATTTGATAATTTTTTAGTTGGAACAACTACAATTGAAAAATTCGCCATATCATTTTTAGGTTTATAAATTACTATTTTCCATACAATAAAATAGAAACAAAAAGGTTCATAGTCATTAGGTACTAATCGAAAATCGCTCCTACAGCATGGAATATCGTGCAAAAGACGGTATTTTCCATGCATTTGTACGATTCTGCATTGCTATATCTTGATTAAGTCGTTATGTTTGCAACACTTTTTCACAGGTAGAGTGTGAAAAAGTGCTTTTAAAAAGAGAATCTAACTTTTGTTTAACTCTATAATAAATGTGCTATGTAAATATAGAAATATCACACAATATATTATACTACTAAACCTCTATAAAGTACTACGTTACAGGAATATCCATATAAAAAGAAACAAAGAGTCTTCATTAGAGGATAAAAAGATAAATCAACAATAAAGGATCTATAAACCAATATTTATAACTTAATAATTAAAGTATGAAAAGCAACAAAAAAGGTAATCACCTGTATGCCTATAAGGATACTATCCGACGGCTATTTCTTCTCACTTTGTTCTCCTTTTTAATAGTAGAATCCTATGCCCAAAACAAAACGATTTCGGGTACGGTTACAGATTTTACCGGAGAACCGGTTATTGGTGCCAGTGTGTTGGTTAATGGTACTACTAATGGTACAATTACTGATTTAAATGGCAAGTTTTCTCTTTCCAATGTACCAACCAAAGGTACAATCACTATCACTTATATAGGATACAAAAAGCAAGAAGTATCCGTAGCAGGAAATACTAACTTCAAGATAACTCTTCAAGAAGATACTGAAACGCTGGATGAAGTAGTAGTTGTGGGCTACGGTGTACAGAAGAAAAGCGATGTAACTGGCGCTATGGCCCGCGTAGGAGAAAAAGAATTAAAAGCAATGCCTGTAAGAAATGCATTGGAAGGAATGCAGGGCAAAACAGCAGGTGTGGATATTACATCTAGCCAACGTCCCGGAGAAGTCGGTAACATTAACATTCGTGGGCAACGCTCTATTAATGCAGAACAAGGACCACTGTATGTCGTAGACGGTATGGTAATTCAAAATGGAGGTATTGAAAACATCAATCCTTCCGACATTGAAGCTATTGACATTTTGAAAGATGCTTCGGCCACAGCCATTTATGGTTCACGTGGTGCCAATGGTGTAATTCTCGTAACTACTAAAAAAGGAAAAGAGGGAAAAGTAACCCTGAACTATTCAGGTACTGTTACTTTTGAAACATTACATGATGTCACAGAAATGATGTCTGCTACAGAATGGCTGGATTATGCTCGCCTAGCCAAATACAATGCGGGTTCTTATGCTTCGGCCACTCCAACTTTTGAAGCAGATAAAGCAGCATTCGGAAGTGTAAGCGCTTCGTGGAAGAATATCGAGCAAGCATGGTCAAACGGCAATTATGATCCCTCAAAGGTCGGCTCCTACGACTGGGCATCTCACGGCAAACAGACGGGTATCACCCACGAACATACCTTAAGTGCCTCCGGAGGTTCGGACAAATTCCAAGGTTATGCTTCATTCGGCTATCTAGATCAAAAAGGAACACAACCAGGACAAGCCTATGAACGTTATACATTAAAGACATCATTTGACATAACTCCTGTTGATTGGTTCAAAATGGGTTCTTCAATTAACGCATCATATTCTACTCAAGACTATGGATATAGTTTCTCTAAATCCGTAACTGGTTCCGGTGACTTCTATAGTGCATTAAGAAGCATGATCCCATGGACTGTGCCTTACGATGAAAACGGTGAATATGTCCGTTATCCAAGCGGTGACGTAAATATCATCAACCCCATCCGGGAATTAGACTATAATACCAATCAACGCCGTACTTTCCGTGCTTCTGCCAGCATGTACTCACAGATTGATTTCGGAAAAATTTGGAAACCACTGGAAGGTTTATCCTATCGTCTTCAGTTTGGTCCCGAATTTCAATTTTACACTCTAGGAGTTGCTAACGCTGCTGATGGCATCAATGGAGATGGTAACAACGGTGCACAATATAAGAACGAACAAAAGCGTGCATGGACATTGGATAACCTGATCTATTACAATAAAACTCTAGGTCAGCATAGTCTAGGAATGACATTGATGCAATCCGCTTCTGCCTATCATTACGAGATGGGAGATATGAGAGCCACCAATGTAGCCTCGTCGGATGAGCTTTGGTATAATATGGGATCTGCCGGTACATTGAATTCCTTTGGTACTGGACTAACCGAAACTCAGATGGCATCTTATATGGTTCGACTGAACTATGGTTACAAAGATAAATACTTGTTAACGGCATCTATGCGTTGGGATGGTGCCTCTCAATTAGCCGAAGGGCACAAATGGGCAAGTTTTCCTTCTGCAGCTATTGCATGGAGAATGGATCAGGAAGATTTCATGAAAGACATCAGTTGGTTGAATCAGTTGAAACTTCGTGTAGGTATGGGTGTCACAGGCAATGCAGCTATCAAAGCATACGCAACCAAAGGTGCCATCACCGGTTTATACTATAACTGGGGACAAAGTGATTCATCTTTAGGTTATGTACCTTCCGATCCTTCACAAAAAGAGCCTGCTAAAATGGCTAATCCAACCTTAGGCTGGGAACGAACTACACAATACAATGTCGGTATTGACTATGGTTTCTTTAATAACCGACTTACCGGTAGTATTGATGCATACAAAACAAAAACCAATGACTTATTATTAGAAATGTCAATCCCTTCATTAACGGGTTATGTTTCTACGTATGCCAATGTGGGTAAAACATCCGGATATGGTATTGATTTGCAAGTAAATGCAATACCAGTACAAACCAAAGATTTTACCTGGAGCACTACTTTAACATGGTCTATGGATAGAAACCGAATTGACGAATTATCTAACGGCAGAACTGAAGATGTGAATAACAAATGGTTTGTCGGTGAAGAAATCGGTGTTTATTACGACTGGGTATATGATGGAATATGGAAAACGGAAGAAGCTGAAGAAGCTGCTAAATACGGACGTAAGCCAGGACAAATCAAAGTAAAAGATTTAAATAATGATGGTGCAATAGATGCTAACGATGACAAGCAAATTGTAGGGCATACACGTCCACGCTGGACAGGTGGATGGAGCAACACTTTCAGCTATAAGAATTTTGAGCTTTCCTTCTTTATTCTGTCACGCTGGGGATTCACAGTCCCGCAAGGAGCTGTAACGCTCGACGGTCGCTATATGCAACGTAAAGTAGACTATTGGGTGGCTGGTACAAATGAAAATGCAAAATACTATTCACCCGGCTCCAACGGCGAAGGAGCCGATGCTTTCAACAGTGCAATGAACTATCAAGATGGATCGTACATTAAAGTACGTAATATTTCATTGGGCTATAATTTTACCCCGCAACAATTAAAGAAGTTGGGTATCAATAATCTGAAGCTATATGTTCAAGCCATGAACCCATTCAATATCTATAAGGCATGTGACTTTTTAGATACAGACTTGGTAAACTATGACAATAATACCAAGACATTTGGTTCACCTACCACTTTGAAGAGTTTTGTAATAGGTGTCAACATCGGATTCTAATCAACAAATTAAAGTAAAGACATTATGAAATTAAATAGAATATTATTTGCTGCTTTAATAGCCAGCGTAACAGGAAGCTCGATCACATCGTGCAGTGAGTCTTTCCTTGATGAAAATCTTACGACTCAATATAGTACAGACCGTTTTAAAACCCAGGAAGGTCTTGATGAATTGGTAACTGGCGCCTATCAGAAACTTAAATTTAAATTCAATTATATATGGGGGATCCAATGTTACAATATGGGAGTGGACGAGTTTACCGATGCTAACAATGTAATTCCTGCATGGAATCACTATAGCCAGGATTTAAACTCATCTGAAAATGGTGCCAACCAACCCATCTGGGATAATTACTACGGACTAGTTGAACCCGCAAACATATTGATTCAGAACATACCTCAATATTATAATCAGAGTTCACCTACATACAACACCCGTTTAGGAGAAGCACATTTCCTTAGAGCTTATGCTTATTTTGAATTAGTAAAACAATTTGGTGGCGTACCTTTGAAATTAGCTCCGTCTACAAGTGCCGAAACATATTTCACACGGAATTCTGCTGAAGAAATATACACACAGGTTATATCTGATTTTGGAGAAGCCTACAGATTACTTCCCAATAAAGGTGAATCAATCGGACGGATTAACAAATATGCTGCCGCACATTTCCTTGCAAAAGCACATTTATTCCGTGCATCTGAATTGTACAGCGATTGGAACAGTAATTATGTAGCATCCGACCTCGATGCTGTTATTCAATATGGTTCGGAAGTAGTAGATGCACATCCGTTGTGTAGTGATTATGTAGAACTTTGGGACTATGAACAGCCAAACGGAGCCAATGAAAAAGTAAGCGAAGTGATTCTAGCGGCTCAATTCTCTAATGATGAATCAACATGGGGACGCTTTGGAAATCAGATGCATCTTTATTATCCGGCCGTATATCAAGGCAATGATATAGGTGGATGTAAACGTGACATCTCAGGAGGACGTGAATTCTCATACGTAAGTGCTACAGAATATACCATGCAGGTATTTGACCGTGTCAATGACTCTCGTTTCTGGAAATCATTCATCACCTGTTATGGAGCCAACGAAACCAAAAGCGCTCCTACCTGGACAGCAGAAGATATGCCATACGCTCCGGCAGGTGTAAAAGAAGGTGACAAACGTTTTAGTGGAGGTGAACTCGGTATGAAATACATCGTTAATGACCCGGGAGACAACCGCTATGAGAAATATCCCAATGCTCCGGCATATACTGTTTTGAAAGATGGAAAAATGTGTAACACGTATACATATGTACGCTATTTCAAAGGGCAGGAACACAGTTGGAATGTAAATGAAAAAACAGGTAATTATTACGATATCATACCCCACAAACGTTCGGTAGCTTTATCTAAATTCCGTGATGGTTACCGTGTTTCTATTGCGTCTCAATTCGGTACTCGTGATGCTATTATCGCCCGTTCGGCAGATGATGTACTAATGGTTGCCGAGGCATATATTCGTAAGGGGGAAGCCAACTATGACAAAGCTATCGAGTGGATGAATAAATTACGTGAACGTGCCGGTTATAAAACAGGTGAGGATCGTAGTAAGAATGTAGATGGCGGACAAGCCTATAAGAACAATCCTTATTGTTCGGGAAAGGGGGGCGGTCATTCTTCTGAAGGTGCTATTTACTGGGAAGAAAATACTTATTACGAGTCAAACAATATAGAACAGGAAACCACTGCTTCTACCAAAACAACAATGAAATTAAATAGTGTATCAGATGTATATAATTCTACAGTAGATGTCCCTATTTACAACGAACTGGGCTGCACATCCAATGCTGACAAAATGATGTGCTTCCTGTTGAATGAACGTACAAGAGAACTTTGTGGCGAATTGCAACGCTGGGAAGATCTGGCACGTACCAAGACGTTAGACGCCCGTTGGCATAAATTCAACGATGGTGCCAGCAGAGGTCTTGGCGAATTCAAATCGGAGAAACATTACTATCGTCCGATCCCCCAAGCCTTCTTGGACGGTATCACCAATTCAAATGGTTCTGCATTAAGCAATGAGGAAAAGAAAGCAATGCAAAACCCGGGATATTAAGATAAACAACTAATCCTATTGCCACTTGTCACTCTTTGAAATAGAATTTCTAATCAAAGAAGAACAAGTGGCAATATTTTTTAATGCTCCTTTCACTTCGTCTTCTTCACCATGAACTCTTTAATCTGTTCACTGATCTGCTCCATTCCCTTTATTGAAGGATGCCCACTCTTTTTGTCAATGTCATGCAATTCTATGCAATCAATATTATAATGCCTGCAGATAGTTCTGACTGATTCATTAAACTCTTCCTTTAAACCGGAATTCAATAGAAAATAGATTTCAACATTAGGATAGCGATCAATCATGTGATCGAGCATATAAGCCATAGCCGGACGAAATTTATACAAATCGTCTTTAGTCCATCCCACATACTGATACTCCCCAAGCGGAGAACCAGCCCAACAATCATTAGTCGCACCAAAAATAAAAATCACATCTGGGCAACCCAGTTGATCCATACGGGTTATAAAAGAACGATCCGAGTAATCCTCGTTGCGATAACCCGTATTACAAATCGTTGCACCCGAAAATGAATTATTGACACAAAGGCGGTAATTATTCTCTTTAATGAATTTATGCCACCACGTCTGTTTTACTGAAGTCACATCTGTTTGTTGTCGTGGAGAGACATAATACCAAATACTATTCGTATCTGGTTGTAGATATCCTTCAAACGTTGAATACGAATCGCCTAAAATAGAAATAGATTTCAGGCTTTGGGCAAAACTTATACTGCTACATAAAATAGTTAGTAGCAGCAAAAAACAGGATTTCTTCATACTAGAATAAAGTTTTCAATTTTGCCGCTAATATACTACATTATGCTAATATGACAGTACGATTTTTTCTGCCAATTTCAGAAAATGATTATTTTACCTCCCTTTCATAGGTCACATTCTTCTCTACTACATTCTCCACATTATTCACTTTCTTCACGAACTTCTTCACTTCCCCTACCTTCACATTCTTGATTGTTACATTCTTCACCGGAAGTTTTGCATCTCCTTTCAATTCGTAAATAGCGTCTGCCGACTCACAAGTGACTTTATCCATATAAATACCATCAATACGGGTAATCCGTTCTTCATAAGTAGGTACCAAATCTTTCCACTGGTATAGCACTTCGGTATCTATTTCAAGTACACGTTGAGCCATTCCTGCCTGTACATTCTTCATATAAACGTTTTCTATAAACCCACCTCTACGATGATTGGTTTTTACGAAAAAAAGACGCATTACTGAATTCGGAGCTGTGCAATCATGCATATAAATATTCCGTATTCCTCCGGAAATTTCACTTCCAATACCAAGCAAAGTATGTCCTTTAAGAATCTGGCAATTACGGATAACAATATTTTCGCAAGGAGTATTCAATCGCCAGGCATCTTGATTACGTCCGGCTTTAATCACTACTGCATCATCACCCTGATCGAAAGAACAATCTTCTACCAGAAAATTACGGCTCATTTCAAAATCAATACCGTCATTATTATGTCCATGCGCTTTTACATCCAGATTACGTACCAGTCCTCCGTCACACATATAAAGATGAATGGTCCAGAACGGACTTTCACGAATCTTAAACCCATCCAATAAAACATTCTTGCAGCGATTGAAATGAATCAAGTGCGGACGAAGATGATTCTCTCCTACTGCCATTTGACGTTCAATAACAGGAACATCAGTCGAAGCTTTCGTATATAACTCTTTCAATGCCTCCAAATGAGGTTGAGGACGTTTGAACCATACTTTCCAAGTATCCATCTTCGGCTGAAGAGTCCCTTTACCTGTAATTGCCACATTCTCACATTCAAAAGCATAGAGTAATGGAGAATAATTATAACATTCCAAACCTTCCCATGAAGTCATCACTGCCGGAAGATAATCAGAAGGATTATCCGTAAAATTCAGAATTGCATTCTCCTCCAAATAAAGATTTACATTACTTTTAAAATGAATTGGCCCAGTTAACCATATACCTGCCGGAACAACAACACGTCCGCCACCTGATTTATGACACGCTTCAATAGCGGCAGCAATTGCTTTTGTATTGTTTACTTTACCTCCGTTTTTTGCTCCGTAATCTGTTATCAAAAAGTCTTTGTCCGGATAGATAAATACTTTAATAGGTTGCATAGGGAAAGGAGCTTTCACCTTTACCATTTTATAATTATCAGCGGCAAAAGTAAAGGAAGCTGTCAATAAGCAAAGGCAGACAACTACCATCGGTTTCAGTAAGTAAGTCTTCATTACAATATCATATTTTTAATTCTTCAAACACATCAAAGATAAGAATATTAATTTATAGCCGGTCACATTGAAAACACCAATACACCCGCTGTAGGAATATTTGTAGTTCCAATCAATGCTTTGGCTCCTTTCGGCAAGTTGAAGGCATAGGGCTGGTCTGAATAGTTCAAAACAATTCCCAAGCCATTCCGGTATTCCATTGTCACGCCATAAGGCAAATCCATTACCGGGATATTCAGCTGTGCATATAGTTTTTTCAATATATCTTTTTCCAATGCTCCGTTGTGGCTGTCCACTCCAACATAAGTAATCGTACCTTTCCCCAGTTTGCGGAAAGTCACGGCCGGACTTCCTGCGTAGAATTCGTTTTTATAAGTAGCCCATATTTGAGCATCTGCCGGAGGATTCAGAATCTCTCCCCATGTATTCCAGGCATACTCTTTTCCGTTCATAACAACAGTACCGGGATCTTCGGGAAGAAGCAAATCATAAAAGTTCATTTCATTTCCGGTCAGCGGAGTAATCATAGAGCCAAAAGGAGCCTCCGGGAGACGACCATAACGATCCTTCTGTGCCGTACGACAAGTCAGAATGAGGTTTCCGCCATTCTTCACATAAGAAATCCATTTGTCCACCAGTTCTTTATCAGCTAATTGATAAGCCGGCGCAATGACGACCGGATAATCGGATAAGTTCTTGGCTTCTGAAATAAAATCGACGGGGACTCCGAATGATTTTAAGGTACGGTAATACTTTTCAATATGTGCAAAAGTATCCCAAGTCCGGTTTTGCTTCTGTCGCTCAATGCTCCAGGAGTTTTCAGGATTGAAAAGAATAGCTGTACGACGTGCCAGGTAATCAGCAGGTTTCGCCTCACGGGGAGCATAATACTTACGAAGTTCACGAATCTCTTTTATAAAAGTTTCATACTCTTTTCCACCGGGGGTAACAGTCACTCCGTCTGTTCCCACTATTCCATAATGATACTGTTCTGTACCATAGAGCGGTTGGCGATAGCGGTAGGTACAGATAAAATCACTTCCACCGGCAAATACACTCCACATCCATAGACGGACAGCTCCCGGAAGAGGCTGGGGATTGATACTGCCCCAGTTCACTTGTCCCGGTTGCAGTTCCATTACACCATACGTTCCCTGTATTGGACGGAAAAAATCATTCGCCCAAGCAATACGCAATGGATTACCTACACGATAGCCCCGACGACCGATTCCCTCATTATCTCCATATACCATGTAACGGGTATAGCTTTGGAAATCCAACGCAGGACTACCACCAATATGTCCTTCATCATAGTTCGGTATATAATTGGTTGTTACCCATTGGTTCTTTGCATATTTCTTGATTAACAAGCATTGCTCATTCAGAAAATCATTGGTTTGCGTTGCTGCAAAACGACGGTAATCCAAAATCTGATGATGGTTCATAAACATCTGTACACGCTTGGGAAGCGTTATTTCATCAAAAGAAGAATAAGCCTCACTCCAAAAAGCAGTTCCCCAGGCATTATTTAAAGATTGAATGTCATTATTGTATTTGGCACGAAGAAAATCACGGAAGGCAAGTTCCGCTTTCGGATTATAGTCAAACTGTACGGCAGGCTCGTTATCAAGTTGCCATCCGATAACACGAGGATCGTTACCATAGTGCTGCGCCAGTTTTTCAATCATCTTATAAGATAACTCTCTGTAAAGAGGAGAAGCAAATGAAGCATGTTGACGGGCACCGTGGTCAAGCACCGTTCCATCTTCATTCTTCAATAGAATTTCAGGATATTTCCGGCTCATCCATACAGGAGGAGTGGCAGTAGACGTACACATTATAACTTTTAAATCATATTTGGCAGCTAAAGCTACCGCTCTGTCAAGCCAGGCAAAATCATAACGCCCTTCTTCCGGCTCCAACTGCGCCCAGGCAAACTCGGCAAAATGAGTAAATTCAAATCCCAGTTCATGCATTTTCTTGAAGTCACGTTCCCACTGGTTTTCATCCCAGTGTTCAGGATAATAGTAGACGCCTGTCAGTGTCAGATCTTTGTCATTAAACCAAGAAGAGGGTTGTGCTGTAGTTGAAAGAGTCAGCAGGCAGGCGGCACAAAAAGTTGCCAGCATTTTACTTTTTATCATATACTTCATAAATTCAATTGATTATTAATGTTAGCTATTCTTTATCATTCGTTTTATAAATGGGAATTTAGGGGCGTAGCGCCCCAACAAGGTTTCCATTCGGCATGTTATCGTTTTAGACATACCCTAAAGGGTGGAACTGTATCTCTTTCAGGGAATACCGAATGGAAACCTTGCTCCGGCGCTACGCCGGTAATGAGAATTTATCGGTTAGGCTGAAAGCCTTACAATCATATATTTATCGGGATGCCCTGAAAGGGCTTAATTATATAGCGTAGGGCAACGCCCTACGAGAAAAACACACCAGCCACAAGCCCTGAAAGGGCGGAACCGTATACAATTATGCCCTTTCAGGGCGCAAATTCAGATTGTCGTTTTTACGTAGGGCGTTGCCCTACGCTATATAATTAAGCCCTTTCAGGGCACTCCGCAAAATTATCATTTCTCATAGATTTTCCATTCCCACAATCCAGCATCTCCCCTGCGGATATGAAGACGAAGATAACGGGCCTCCCCTATCTCCTTCGCCAAATGCGGGGAGCGCACTTCTACTTTAGCTTGTTCGGCACATGTCCGCCAGTTTTTTCCATCCATCGATTTTTCTAACCGCCACGTATGTCCTTCAGTAGGGCGGGTAAAGTAAAACTGACATTCGTTGACATTGCGAATCCCTTTTAAATCCACCGTAATGAATGGACTGCTATCCGTATCGGCTGCCATCCAACGAGTTCCATTCGATTCATCGGCTACATGAGCAGCCTGATAAGTATGCGTTCGAGTATAATTCTTCACGGAGGCTTTCTCCGGTAGAGGCTGGTTAGGCTGTGTTTCAATGCTAACCACAGAAGTGCGCGGTTCTTTCTCGCTGGAAGCATAAAAATGTGACTGCAAAGACAAATTCGTCCGCTTCTCTTGTGGAGTTGCCAGGTACCCCACTCCACGCTTATCGGGAACTAAAGTCTTAATTGTTCCGTCATCATTAAATTCCATCCAGTTAGCATATACCTGCCGGGTGGTTCCACCATCTCCGTATTCAAGATAAAGAAAGATATACTCATCCGCTTCTTCATCGTAGAACACATTGCCATGCCCCGGTCCCCACACTTGATTTTCGGGAGAAGAAAACAAAAAGATATCGTTGCCTTCCGGTTTTACAAAACCTGTAAGAGGAGATTCGCAGCTCATCATGTATGCATTTGCATAATTCTGATGACCGCTCAATGTATAAATATAATAATAGATACCTTTACGTTTAAACATTACGGGTCCCTCGGAATATCCCTGACGGGCTGTTTTCAATGTCACCGGTTCCCTATCCAAATGAAGCCGGTCAGCAGAAAGACGTGCCGCATTCCGACGACGCCAAAAGATATATCCCGTACCGTCATCATCAATAAAAGGCTCTCCGTCGATATCATTAATAATGGCGGGGCTACCTACTTCTTCTCCGGAAACAAAAAGCCCTTTTCCTTCAGTAAACCGGAAAGGACCCTCCGGACGATCTGCAACAAGCACATAAGTCCCCATCTTATCACCGGGCTTGACAAAGGTAACATATAAATAAAACTTTCCATCGTGTTCAATCACTCTCCCGGGAGCCCAATACCGGAAATATCCTTTTTTCTTTTCACCTTTATCATTCGTATATTCATATCCCTTCGACCAGTCGAAATCACTAATATGAGAACCCTCAAAGCTCCAGTTTACAAAATCTTTCGACTTCCACACGACAGGTGTTCCGGCACGTTCAAGACCATAATCCAAATCAGTGGTTCCGTAGAGATAATAGGTATCACCAAACTTAGAAACGGAAGGATCCGCCACATTATCGGGGATTAAAGGATTATAAGTACGATTGGCTATCAATGCCTCCACCACGGAAGCATCTACCGCAAACGCCGTTCCATGACGGATACCTCTCGGAAAAGAGACTTGATCGGACACATCTTCCCATGTTTCGCCATGATCTAAAGAGCGAACGGCACCATAACGATGATCGCGGTATTTATCGAAATAAACATAAAGCGTATCACCGACAAAAAGAGGAGCAGGTCCTTCCGCCCAATACTTTCCTGTAATAGGCGCCGATACTTTGGTCGGGAATCCTTTTTCTATCTTTTTTGTACGCGTAACACGCAAATTCTTTTCCGGCGGATTGGAATTCTCATTCTTGACTATCATTATCAGGTCTCCCAGCTTCGGATCTTTCACAATAGCAGCGTCAATCACACTGAAATCAGGGTTGAAAAACATCTTTGTCTTTGAGAAAGTGCGGAAATCCTTTGTTGTCACATAATAAATACGATGATTCAATCCCTTCTCGCTTTCGCTAGTAGGTATTTCCTTGTGACGACCGGGGATGGTAGTTGCCCAAAAGATATAGTAAGTTTGCGAAGGTTCGTCATAAAAGAGTTCAGGTGCCCAACAATTATGGGCAGTCGGCTCGTGTATCATCACCGGAATAGCCTGTTGTTCACTCCAATGAATTAAATCACGAGAAGAAGCATGGCCGATAATCCGATCAGTCCAACTGGAAGTCCAGACCATGTGGAAAGTTCCGTCCGGAGCCTGACAAATACTCGGATCTCGCATTAATTTATCTTTACCGACGGAAGGTATCAGATAAGACTGTCCGCCATTCAAAGGCATCCAATTCATCCCGTCATAACTATAAGCTAAATGCAATCCATCTTTACTGTCATTGATGAAATAAGAAAAGAGATAAGCAGTCTTACCGGCGAAGATTGTCATTACCGAGCAAAGACTTAGAGCCATCCAAACAACTACTTTTTTCATGGTTCCTTTTAAGATTAAAAAGTTTACCCCGCAAAGATAAGGTATCTCCCAACCTCCTCAAAGATAAAGAGCATGGACAATATTTCAAATCCATGTAGTTTTGTACACCATCCGCCCCATAAGTGCATTTTGATACAATATTCTATGTATCTGTACATCTTTCTATTTACTAAACCCTTAAAAAGCTCTACTTTAGCGGCAGATTTTAAAATAGAGATGAAAAACATATCAATTCTATATATCATGAAACAACTTTTAGTAAGTATTGCCATCGTATTTGCCTCTATACTGACCGTAACGGGGCAAAATCATTCTTTCAGTTTATCCGGTAAATGGAATTTCCAGATAGACCGGGAAGATATCGGCACCAAGGAACAATGGTTCAAAAAAAGCCTTGATGATCAGATTAACCTCCCCGGCTCCATGCCCGAAAAGCTGAAAGGAGATGAAGTAACCGCCCGCACCCGGTGGACCGGAAGCTTGTATGACAGCTCTTACTATTTCAATCCATACATGGAGAAATACAGAATAGAAGGGCAAGTGAAACTTCCCTTTTTCTTGACTCCCGACAAACATTATGTAGGGGTAGCCTGGTATCAAAAGAAAGTTACAATACCTTCCAACTGGAAAGGAGAAAGAATCACTCTTTTCCTGGAACGCCCGCACATCGAAACGACCGTATGGGTCAATCAACAGGAACTCGGTATGCAGAATAGTCTTTGTGTCCCTCATGTGTATGATCTGACTTCGGCTGTTACTCCCGGCAAAACCTGCCTGATTACTATCCGCATCGACAACCGCATCAAAGAAATCAATGTAGGTCCCGACTCTCACAGCATCACCGACCAGACCCAAGGTAACTGGAACGGAATCGTAGGACGAATTGAATTACAAGCCACTCCCAAAGTTCATTTTGAAGACATTCAGATATACCCTGATTTACGCAATCAGAAAGCACTGGTACGCATGAACATACAGTCTGCCTCTTCCACCAAAGGAGATATTACACTTTCTGCCGAAAGTTTCAATGCGGACACTCAACACAAAGTAGCTCCTGTTCAGCAAAGCTTCCATATCCGTCCGGGAGACAATGCAATAGAGATGGAACTTCCTATGGGAAAAAATTTCCTCACATGGGATGAGTTCAATCCTGCACTGTATAAACTGACGGCAAAATTGACCAACGGTAAACAGTCCGACATCAAACAGGTACAATTTGGAATGCGCGATTTCAAGATAGAAGGAAAATGGTTCTACGTCAATGGTCGCAAAACAATGCTTCGCGGCACAGTGGAAAACTGTGATTTCCCATTGACCGGTTATGCTCCAATGGACGTAGCTTCCTGGGAGCGGGTGTTCCGCATTTGCCGCAACTATGGTTTGAATCACATGCGTTTTCATTCTTTCTGCCCGCCGGAAGCTGCTTTTATCGCAGCCGATCTAGTCGGTTTCTATCTGCAACCGGAAGGTCCGAGTTGGCCGAATCACGGACCAAGATTGGGTAACGGTCAGCCAATTGACAAATATCTGATGGACGAAACAATTGCCCTGACTAAAGAATACGGAAACTATGCATCTTACTGTATGCTGGCTTGTGGTAACGAACCTTCCGGACGCTGGGTAGCATGGGTGAGCAAGTTTGTCGATTATTGGAAAGCGACAGATCCGCGTCGTGTATATACGGGAGCTTCCGTAGGAAACAGCTGGCAGTGGCAACCTCACAATGAATACCATGTGAAAGCCGGAGCACGCGGTTTGAGTTGGGCAGGTGCACAACCGGAAAGCGAATCGGATTATCGCGCAAGGATAGACACCGTGAAACAACCGTATGTATCACATGAAACAGGTCAATGGTGCGTATTCCCGAATTTCAACGAAATCCGCAAATATACCGGAGTCAACAAAGCGAAGAACTTTGAGATTTTCAGGGATATTCTGAATGATAATCACATGGGAGGCCAAAGTTATGATTTTATGATGGCTTCGGGCAAATTGCAGGCACTTTGTTATAAGCATGAGATTGAAAAGACATTGCGTACCCCCGATTATGCAGGTTTCCAATTGCTGGCTCTCAACGATTACTCGGGTCAGGGAACGGCATTGGTCGGCGTACTGGATGTATTTTTTGAAGAGAAAGGATATATCAACGCGGAGCAATTCAGACGTTTTTGCAGCCCGACTGTCCCCTTAGCCCGTATTCCGAAGTTTGTATATGCCAATGATGAAACATTCCATGCCGACATCGAAGTTTCTCACTTTGGTGCAGCCCCTCTGCAAGGAGCAAAAACTAGCTATACCATCAAAGACAAGTTCGGAAAGGTGTATGCCAAAGGAACTGTCGGCACACAAACGATTCCTATTGGAAACCTTTGTGCACTAGGCAGCGTGGATATGAATCTGAAAGGGATCGATACTCCGCAGAAACTAAATCTGGAAGTATGTATTGAAGGCAGCGATGCCGTCAATGACTGGGATTTCTGGGTATATCCTGCACAAGTGGAACTGACACAGGGAAGTGTATATACTACCGACACACTGGATGAAAAAGCCGTTTCCGTACTGAAAGAAGGGGGAAATGTCTTGATTACGGCAGCCGGCAAAATACAATACGGAAAAGAAGTTAAACAATACTTTACTCCGGTATTCTGGAATACTTCCTGGTTCAAGATGCGCCCGCCGCACACAACTGGTATTTTCCTGAATGAATATCATCCTCTTTTCCGTGAATTTCCTACGGAATTTCATAGTAACCTGCAATGGTGGGAATTATTAAATAAAGCCCAGGTGATGCAATTTACCGACTTTCCGGCAGAATTCCAGCCAACCGTTCAAAGCATCGACACCTGGTTCATCAGCCGGAAAATCGGAATGTTGTTTGAAGCAAACGTATTGAACGGTAAACTGATGATGACCAGTATGGATATCACTTCTCAACCGGAGAAACGAATCGTTGCCCGACAAATGCATAAGGCAATCCTGGATTATATGAATTCAGACGCTTTCCGCCCGTCAGCAACCATTGCCCCGGAACTGATACAAGCATTGTTCACCAAAGTGGCAGGAGATGTAAAATCTTATACCAAAGATTCGCCGGACGAGCTCAAACCGAAAATTAACTAAATGGGAAATTATCAGGCACGGATTACATAAACCAATATACATTCATATTATTTATAATGAAAACTACTATCATAGGCTTACTACTCTTGGCTACAATAACCGTCAATGCCCAAGAAAAAGTCCGAACCTACCAACTGTCGGACGCACCCCGATATAGCGAGGAGACGAGATACGGATACGACCTCACCGCCACACCCGAGAAAGGGAGTAAATCACCTTTCTTCTTCTCTGTCCGTGTTCCGGACGGGAATTACAAAGTTACAGTACGCCTGGGAAGTAAAAAACAGGCAGGAGTGACCACCGTAAGAGGTGAGTCACGCCGGCTATTTGTTGAGAACCTGCCAACTAAAAAAGGACAATTCGTAGACGAAACATTTATCATCAATAAACGTACCCCTCGTATCTCCGAAAAAGAATATGTACGAATCAAGCCCCGTGAGAAAGCGAAACTGAACTGGGATGATAAACTGACATTGGAATTTAATGGAGATGCACCTGTGTGCCAAAGTATCCGTATCGAGCCTGCCAATCCGTCAGTCATCACTGTTTTTCTGTGCGGAAACAGTACGGTAGTCGATCAGGACAACGAACCTTGGGCTAGCTGGGGACAAATGATCCCTCACTTCTTCGGAACAGATGTTTGCATCGCCAATTATGCGGAATCCGGTGAATCGGCCAATACTTTTATCGGAGCAGGACGTTTGAAAAAAGCATTGAGCCAGATGAAGAAAGGCGATTATCTCTTCATGGAGTTCGGACATAACGATCAGAAGCAGAAAGGTCCCGGAAAAGGAGCTTACTACTCTTTTATGACCAGCCTGAAAACATTCATCGACGAAGCACGAGCACGTGGAGCATATCCCGTACTGGTTACTCCCACCCAACGCCGGAGCTTTGACTCAACCGGACATATCCGCGATACACACGAAGATTATCCGGAGGCCATGCGCTGGCTGGCCGCCAAAGAAAATATTCCTTTGATTGACCTCAACGAAATGACTCGGACACTATATGAAGCGTTAGGCACGGAAACATCCAAACGCGCCTTCGTACACTATCCGGCAGGAACTTATCCCGGACAGACCAAGGCTTTTGAAGACAATACCCACTTTAACCCCTACGGTGCTTATCAGATAGCCCTGTGTGTGATTGAAGGTATGAAGAAAGCCGTACCCGAGTTAGCCAAACACTTGAAAATAGACCCGGCATATAACCCGGCACACCCGGATGATGTGAATACTTTCCACTGGAACGAATCACCTTTCACAGAAATAGAGAAGCCGGACGGAAATTAAGAGATAAGTATTAGGTATTAAGTATCAAGTATTAAGTATCAGGCATTAGATAAATATGAAAACCAAAAGCATCTTTCCCCTGTTCCTATTGGCAGGCACACTTTTGACAGCAGCTTGCGTCACCCCAACGGCCAAACAGGCAGGAAGCAACAGCTTCGAATGGGGGCAAGTACCGCAACAACCGGATTTGTCATGGGCTGACAGTGTAGGAAGCCGGCAAATGCCCGGAAACAGTCTTATTTTATCCGCCAATTCTTTTGGCGCAGTAGCAGACAGCACGGTGCTTAGCACAGAGGCTATCCAGAAAGCAATCGACAGTTGTTCCGTCTCCGGTGGAGGCACGGTCACCCTTCAACCGGGATATTATCAGACAGGGGCATTGTTCGTAAAAAGCGGTGTCAACCTGCAACTGGATAAAGGAGTGACTCTACTGGCTAGTCCTCACATTCATCACTATCCTGAATTCCACTCGCGAGTTGCAGGTATTGAGATGACATGGCCGGCGGCAGTAATCAACATTGTCAACGAAAAAAATGCTGCCGTCAGTGGAGAGGGAACGCTGGATTGCCGGGGCAAAGTATTTTGGGATAAATATTGGGAAATGCGGAAAGAATATGAAGCGAAAGGATTACGCTGGATTGTAGATTACGACTGCAAACGTGTACGGGGTATTCTCGTGGAACGCAGTTCGGACGTTACCCTCAAAGGATTCACTCTGATGCGGACAGGCTTTTGGGGATGCCAGGTTCTTTATTCCAATTACTGCACCATAGACGGACTGGTCATTAATAATAACTTGGGAGGACACGGCCCTAGTACGGATGGTATCGACATTGACTCGTCTACTAATATTCTGATTGAAAACTGCGACGTCGATTGCAATGATGATAATATTTGTATCAAATCGGGACGCGACGCAGACGGATTGCGTGTCAATCTCCCCACGGAGAATGTAGTAATACGCAACTGTATAGCCCGCAAAGGCGCAGGCCTCATCACCTGTGGCAGTGAAACCTCCGGCAGCATACGGAATATATTGGGATACAATCTTCAAGCAGTCGGCACCTCGGCTGTACTCCGGTTAAAGAGTGCCATGAACCGCGGAGGAACGATCGAAAATATCTATATGACCGACGTAAAAGCAGAAAACGTCCGCCACGTACTGGCTGCGGATCTGAACTGGAATCCCAGTTATAGTTACAGTGTATTACCCAAAGAGTATGAAGGGAAAGATATTCCGGAACATTGGAGAGTAATGCTGACTCCGGTAACACCTCTCGAAAAAGGCTATCCGCACTTCCGCAATGTGTATGTATCGAAAATCAAAGCAGAAAATGTAGATGAATTTATCTCTGCTTCCGGCTGGAATGACTCGTTACGTCTGGAAAATTTCTATCTTTATGCCATCGAAGCGCAGACCAATAAACCGGGAAAAATCTGCTATACAAAAAACTTCAATTTGTCTGAAATAACATTGGATATGAAAGACAAAAACGCTATTGAACTAAAGGAAAATGAACAAAGTAATATCCACTTCAACTATGCTGAAACAACTCCTGACCACCGTACTGCTGGGAATCTTGCTCATTGATGCGCAAGCACAATCCCTGACTCCGCCTGCCGGTACTTTCCGGCTGGGAATATCGAAGGGAAATGAAAGTCACTGGCTGAAGCCTAAAGAAAAAGTAGAAGGGATCCATTTCCAATGGAAAGCCCTGCCCGATAGTCATGGATTTATTCTGGAAGTAGAAGTGACTTCCACATCAAAGGCGGATAAGCTCTTTTGGAGCTTCGGCGATTGCCAGCCGGATTCGGATATCAATGTCTTCAGTGTGGAAGGACAAGCTTTCACTTGCTATTATGGAGAAAGTATGAAATTACGTACTTTACAGGCTGTCACTCCCAGCGATGATATTCGCTTGAGCAACGGACATAAAGATGAAACTCCCCTGATGCTTTACGAATCGGGCAAACGGACCGACCGACCGGTATTGGCCGGACGTTGCAATCTCTCTCCACCCCCCTCTCAAGAAAAGTACACCAAGCCACTCCGACTTTACTTCTGCTTCTACGAACAGAATGAAAAAGCGGATTACAACTATTATATGTTACCGGATATTTTTGCCAAAATCGACAAAAAATGAAAAGAGCTTATTTATTATTCACTCTGTTAATTGGTTGCATCCATATACATGCAGCCATTTATAACGTTAAGGACTTTGGAGCCAAAGCGGATGGAAAAACCATCGATTCTCCTGCTATCAATCGTGCGATTGAAGCAGCTGCAGAAGCGGGAGGAGGTACGGTTTACCTACCAGCCGGAGAATATGCCTGTTATTCTATCCGGTTAAAAAGTAACATTCATTTGTATCTGGAGCAAGGTACGTGTATTCTTGCCGCTTTCCCCGAAAAAGAGGAAGGATACGATAGTGCCGAACCGAATGAACATAACAAATATCAGGATTTCGGACACAGCCATTGGAAGAATTCCTTAATTTGGGGAATCGGGCTGGAGAACATAACGATCAGTGGGCCCGGACTTATCTACGGTAAAGGGCTGACTCGCGAAGAAAGCCGTCTGCCGGGTGTAGGCAATAAAGCTATCAGCTTGAAGGAGTGTAGAAATGTGACTCTGAAAGATTTATCCATGCTACATTGCGGACATTTTGCCCTGTTGGCTACAGGAGTAGATCATCTGACTATTCTGAATCTGAAAGTAGATACAAACCGGGATGGATTCGATATTGATTGTTGCCGGAATGTGCGTATCAGCCAGTGCACGGTGAACTCGCCCTGGGATGATGCCATTGTATTGAAAGCATCCTACGGTTTAGGACGCTTTCAGGATACGGAAAATGTGACGATCAGTGATTGTTATGTAAGTGGTTATGATAAAGGAAGTGTATTGGATGGCACCTGGCAACTGGACGAACCGCAAGCCCCCGATCATGGTTACCGCACCGGACGCATCAAACTGGGAACAGAAAGCAGCGGAGGTTTCCGCAATATTGCGATTACTAATTGTATCTTTGAACATTGCAGGGGACTGGCATTGGAAACGGTAGACGGAGGACATCTGGAAGATATTGTTATCAACAATATAACGATGAGGAATATTGTCAACGCTCCTATCTTTCTCCGGTTAGGCGCACGTATGCGTAGCCCCGAAGGTACGCCTGTAGGCACCATGAAACGTATTCTCATCAGCAACATCAACGTTTGGAATGCCGACAGCCGTTATGCCTCCATCATCAGCGGAGTGCCGGGTGCATGTATTGAGGACGTCACTTTTCGGAATATTCACCTCTATTATAAAGGAGGATATAGCGAAGAGGATGGCAAACGTATTCCGCCCGAACAGGAGAAAGTATATCCCGAGCCCTGGATGTTCGGCACTATTCCCGCTAAAGGGTTTTATATCCGCCATGCACGGAATATTACCTTCGACGGCATCCGCTTCCACTTTGAACAACCGGACGGACGACCGCTTTTTGTAACTGATGACGCAGAAAACATAGAATACTATAATACACCGAAAGAATAATGAATAAAAGACAATTGATAGTTCTTTGCCTGCTCGCCGCAGGTGGAGTAATGCAAGCACAACAATGGCCGAACACTCCGGTGGAAACACGTCCCGGTGCCAGATGGTGGTGGCTGGGAAGTGCCGTAGACGAAAAGAATCTGACGTATAATCTGGAAGAATACGCACGCACCGGAATGGGAGCAGTAGAAATTACTCCTATCTATGGGGTGCAAGGCAATGACGCGAATGAAATTCAGTTTCTTTCTCCCCGCTGGATGGAAATGCTTAAACATACACAGGCGGAAGGAAAACGTACGGGTATCGAGATTGATATGAATACTGGAACAGGATGGCCTTTTGGCGGACCTGAAGTCAGTATCGAAGATGCGGCTACCAAGGCTATCTTCCAGACATACGAAATAGAGGGCGGCAAAGAGATTGAACAGGATATCAATGTGACCGATCCCAAACAACAACCATTTTCCGTACTAAGCCGGGTGATGGCATACGATGAAAAAGGCAAATGTATCAACCTGACTGCTCACGTCAAAAAAGACAAACTGCAATGGAAAGCGCCTGCCGGCAAATGGAAAGTGATCGCTCTTTACATCGGAAAAACAAGGCAGAAAGTGAAACGGGCAGCTCCGGGAGGAGAAGGCTATGTGATGAATCACCTCTCAAAAAAGGCGGTAAAAAATTATCTTTCCCGCTTTGACCGTGCTTTCAAAAGTAGCAAGACAAGTTATCCGCATACTTTCTTCAACGATTCATACGAGGTTTATCAAGCTGACTGGACGGATGATTTCCTGGAACAGTTCGCTCGTAGACGGGGGTATAAACTGGAAGAACATTTCTCCGAGTTTCTGGATGAAAATCGTCCGGAAGTTAGCAGACGTATCGTGTCGGATTACCGGGAAACCATTTCCGACCTCTTATTGGAGAACTTCAGTCATCAATGGACAGACTGGGCACACAAAAACGGTAGTATCACCCGTAATCAAGCACACGGTTCGCCCGGCAATTTGATTGATATCTATGCTTCCGTGGATATTCCCGAATGTGAAGGTTTTGGACTGTCGCAGTTCCATATCGAAGGATTGCGTCAGGACACATTGACCAAAAAGAATGATTCGGACCTGTCTATGCTGAAATATGCCTCCTCGGCAGCTCATATTGCAGGAAAAACGTATACTTCTTCCGAGACATTTACATGGCTGACGGAGCATTTCCGTACTTCCCTATCGCAATGTAAACCGGATATGGATTTGATGTTTGTTTCCGGAGTCAATCACATGTTTTTCCACGGTACTCCTTATTCTCCGAAAGAAGCCGAATGGCCCGGATGGCTGTTCTATGCTTCTATCAATATGAGCCCGACGAACAGTATTTGGCGTGATGCTCCTTCTTTCTTCCATTACATTACCCGCTGTCAGAGTTTTCTGCAAATGGGACGGCCGGATAATGATTTCCTGATTTATCTTCCGGTATATGACATGTGGAACGAGCAACCGGGACGATTGTTACTGTTCACCATCCACCACATGGATAAACTCGCTCCCAAATTTATCAATGCTATCCATCGTATTAATAACAGCGGATATGACGGGGATTATATCTCTGACAACTTTATTCGCAGTACCCGTTTCAAGAACGGCCAGTTAGTTACATCAGGCGGCACTGGTTATAAAGCCCTGGTAGTACCTGCTGCGCACTTGATGCCGAGTGATGTGCTGGCACATCTTTATGAACTAGCCAAGCAAGGAGCTACCATTGTATTCCTCGAAAACTATCCGACAGATGTACCGGGATATGGTCAGCTGGAACAGAAACGAAAAAGTTATCAACAGACTTTGAAGAATCTGCCTGCCGTATCGTTTTCAGAAACAACCGTTACTCCGATTGGGAAAGGTAAGATTATCACCGGAACGGATTATGCACGTACATTAGCCAGTTGCAATATCCCTGCGGAAGAAATGAAAACAAAATTCGGGTTACAGACCATTCGAAGAGTTAATGACACAGGACATCATTACTTCATCTCTTCATTGCAGAACAAAGGAGTAGATGGTTGGATTACTTTAGGTACAAATGCCGAAACAGCCGCTCTCTTTAACCCCATGAACGGAGAATGTGGAGAAGCGAAAGTGCGTCAGGTAGACGGAAAGACACAAGTCTATCTGCAATTAAAATCGGGCGAATCTATCATCCTGCAAACGTACCGACAACCTTTACAAGCATCCAAGCCGTGGAAATATGTAAAAGAACAACCCTTTAGTCTTCGCCTGGACCATGGCTGGAAATTGCACTTTGCTGAAAGCACACCGGATATTCAGGGTACATTTGATATAGACCGTCCATGTTCATGGACAAACATAGATCATCCGGCAGCCCAAACAAATATGGGAACTGGCGTGTATTCTTTGGATATTGAGTTGCCGGCTCTGAAAGCTGATAACTGGATCCTTGACTTGGGAGACGTACGCGAAAGTGCCCGTGTTCGAATCAACGGACAGGAAGCAGGCTGTGTATGGGCAGTACCTTATCAGCTTAAGGTAGGACAATTCCTGAAACCTGGAAAAAACCACATCGAGATAGAAGTCACTAACCTCCCTGCGAATCGGATTGCAGAATTGGACAGACAGGGAGTGCAGTGGCGCAAATTCAAGGAAATCAATATTGTAGATTTAAGATATCGTCCGGCTAATTATGGGCATTGGGCTCCTATGCCTTCCGGTTTGAATAGTGAAGTACGATTGATTCCAGTAGATTTTACACAGGTCACCACAGAGGACACAAAGGACGCAGAGGTGAAAACGGTCCGGATATAAACTAAACAGATGGATCTTCTACTTTATTAGTGAAAGATAATTTCTTTCACTAATAACTTTTATATCTTTCTTTCTAAAAAAAGTGATCGGACTTGCATTCCAGTTTTCGTTTGACTTAAGTTAAGCGATAGTTTGACTTAAGTTATTCTATCGTTTGACTTAAGTCAAACGAAAACTCATTAGGGAATGAAAAAGATATTGTCTTCAAAGAAAACAATTAAATATAGTATAGCGACAGATTATTTCTTGCCAGTGCTACTTTAAATTTCTTACAGCCTGTTCAAGTTGTTTCAATGCCTGTTCCAGCACAGCACGCGGACAAGCGATATTCAGCCGCATAAATCCTTCGCCTTCTTTGCCAAACGTTGTTCCGTCATTCAATGCAAGATGTGCATCTTCTACGAAAAGGCGGTTCAGCTGGTCCTGATTGAGTCCCAACTCACGACAATCCAGGAAAATAAGATAAGAGGCTTGCGGACGAATCATTTTAATGGCGGGAATATGCTCCTTCAAATAAGTTTCCGTGAAGTCTACATTTCCTTTAATATAGCCTACCACTTGATCCAGCCATTCTGTTCCATGACTGTAAGCAGCCGCTACGCTAAGATAAGCAAACAGATGCCCTTCACTGAATTCACTTGCTTCCATATACTTCTGGAAACGGTGACGAAGTTCATCATTTTCAATGATTGCATAAGAACTGGCCAGCCCCGGCATATTGAACGCTTTGCTCGGAGACATAAAGACAAGTGAATTCATCCGTGCTTTTTCCGAAATCAAAGCAAAAGTAGGATGTTTATAAGGAGGTAAGGTCAAGTCGGCATGAATTTCGTCAGAGATCACCAGAGTACCGCTTTCATAACAGATATCAGCTATTTGAGAAAGTTCCTCTTTCGTCCATACGCGTCCACCCGGATTATGAGGATTACTTAAAATCAGCAATTTGCATCCTTGCACATCTTGGCGAAAACGGTCAAAATCAATATAATATTGTTCATCTTTCAATACCAACGGACTGTATACCACTTCACGCTCATTCTTCTGCGTTACCAAAAAGAAAGGATGATAAACAGGAGGCATGACCATTACTTTATCACCTTTTTGCGTAAAACATTGAATAACAAAAGCCAATCCGCGGACAATACCGGGAGTGAAAGTCAACATCTCTTCACGGATCGTCCAGCCATGACGCTCTTTCACCCAATTAACAATAGACTCCGACCATTCTTTGCAAGCAAAAGTATATCCGAGCACTTCATGTTCCAGCCGTTTTCTCAAAGCCTCTATTACAAAAGGAGCCGTACGGAAATCCATATCAGCTACCCACATTGGAATCAAGTCATTGCGTCCCCAACGGCTTTCTACAGCATCCCATTTTACGGAATCTGTACCGTTACGGTTTATTATTTCATCAAAATTATAGTTCATACAGCATGATGTTTTTATGTTATGTGAGACAAAAGTAGTACATTTGTACTCAATTCAAAAAGGAATTTATGACGAAAGCTTTATTTTTTGATATAGACGGAACGCTGGTCAGTTTTAAAACTCACCGTATACCGTCTTCCACCATCGAGGCGTTGGAAGCTGCCCACGCAAAAGGGCTGAAGATATTTATCGCTACCGGACGCCCGAAAGCCATTATCAACAACCTTTCCGAATTACAGGACCGGAACCTTATCGATGGATATATAACCATGAACGGAGCCTATTGTTTTGTCGGTGAACAGGTTATTTATAAAAGTGCCATACCACAGGAAGAAGTGAAAGCAATGGCAGCTTTTTGCGAGAAGAAAGGTGTTCCCTGCATTTTCGTAGAGGAACATCATATTTCTGTCTGCCAACCTGATGATATGGTGAAAAAGATATTCTACGATTTTCTGCATGTGAATGTAATTCCTACTGTATCTTTTGAAGAAGCAACAAGCAAGGAAATTATACAGATGACTCCTTTTATCACAGAGGAAGAAGAAAAAGAAATCCGACCGTCCATCCCTACCTGCGAAATCGGACGCTGGTATCCTGCCTTTGCTGACGTCACGGCTAAAGGAGATACCAAGCAAAAAGGGATTGATGAAATAATCCGTTACTTCGATATTAAACTGGAAGAAACGATGTCATTCGGAGACGGAGGAAACGACATCAGTATGCTTCGCCACGCAGCCATCGGAGTTGCTATGGGACAGGCTAAGGAAGACGTGAAAGCCGCTGCCGATTACGTTACGGCTCCCATTGACGAGGACGGAATAAGTAAGGCAATGAAACATTTCGGAATTATTTAATAATGTGCCGATTTACCAATGCGCCAAAAAAACTATTATCCCGCGATTTCATGACACAACGTATTGGCAAATTAACACATCAACAAATTTGCATATTATTATATTATGAGCGTAGACACTAACAACGCCGAGTTTCAAGATGCACTGGATCTGATTCAATATACCCGTCAATCGGTTTTTCTGACAGGAAAAGCCGGTACGGGAAAATCTACATTCCTGCGTTATGTCTGCGAGCATACCAAGAAAAAGCATGTTGTACTTGCACCGACCGGAATTGCCGCAATCAATGCCGGTGGAAGTACCATGCACAGCTTCTTCAAACTACCTTTTTATCCGTTATTGCCGGATGATCCTAATTTAAGTCTCCAACGTGGCCGTATTCACGAGTTCTTCAAATACACCAAGCCACATCGTAAGTTGCTGGAACAAATAGAACTGGTCATTATCGACGAAATCTCCATGGTACGGGCAGACATCATCGATGCCATCGACCGTATCTTACGAGTTTATTCACATAATCTTCGCGAACCTTTCGGTGGAAAACAACTCTTATTGGTAGGAGACGTCTTCCAACTGGAACCCGTTGTAAAGAACGATGAGCGGGAAATTTTGAACCGCTTCTATCCCACTCCTTACTTTTTCTCTGCCAGAGTGTTCGGACAAATAGACCTCGTCTCTATCGAACTTCAAAAAGTATATCGACAGACAGACCCTGTATTCGTCAGTGTCCTCGACCATATCCGCACCAATACAGCCGGAGCTGCAGACCTGCAACTACTCAACACCCGCTACGGAAGCCAGATTGAAGAATCTGAAGCAGATATGTACATCACACTCGCCACCCGAAGAGATACGGTCGACTCCATTAATGAGAAGAAATTAGCAGAGCTCCCCGGAGAACCCATTACTTTTGAAGGAGTTATCGAAGGAGATTTTCCGGAAAGCAGTCTGCCTACTTCACAAGAGCTTGTACTCAAACCCGGTGCACAAATCATCTTCATCAAAAATGATTTCGATCGCAGATGGGTAAACGGTACGATTGGTGTCATTGCCGGAATTGATGAGGAAGAAGAAACCATCTACGTCATCACCGACGATGGAAAAGAATGTGACGTAAAACTGGAATCATGGCGAAATATCCGCTACCACTACAACGAAAAAACAAAAGAAATAGAAGAAGAAGTATTAGGCAGCTTCACTCAATACCCCATCCGGTTAGCATGGGCCATCACTGTTCATAAAAGCCAGGGACTGACCTTCAGCCGTGTAGTCATCGACTTCACCGGCGGTGTATTTGCCGGAGGACAAGCATACGTAGCACTTAGCCGTTGTACCTCACTGGACGGCATCCAGCTCAAAAAGCCTATTAACCGTGCCGATGTCTTCGTCCGTCCCGAAATCGTCAACTTTGCCGGACGCTTCAACAACCGCCAAGCCATCGACAAAGCCCTGAAACAAGCACAAGCCGATGTACAATATGCCGCTGCTTCACGTGCCTTCGACAAAGGGGATATGGAAGAATGTCTGGAACAGTTTTTCCGTGCCATCCATTCACGCTACGATATTGAGAAACCAGTTCCCCGTCGTTTGATCCGCCGCAAACTCGGCATCATCAATACACTGAAAGAGCAGAACAAGAAACTCAAAGAACAGATGCGCGAACAACAGGAACGTATACGACAATACGCCCACGAGTACCTGTTAATGGGAAACGAATGTATCACCCAAGCCCACGACGTACGTGCCGCCCTCGCCAACTACGACAAAGCCCTTAGCCTCGACCCCAACTACATAGATGCCTGGATAAGAAAAGGAATCACACTCTTCAACAGCAAAGAGTACTTCGACGCTGATAACTGTTTCAACATCGCAGTCAGCCTCCATCCTGCAAACTTTAAAGCAGTCTATAACCGTGGAAAGCTCCGACTAAAAACAGAAAACACAGAAGGCGCCATCGCCGACCTGGACAAAGCCACCAGCCTGAAACCCGAACACGCCGGCGCACACGAACTTTTCGGAGATGCCCTGTTAAAAGCCGGAAAAGAAGTGGAAGCTGCGTTACAATGGAGAATTGCAGAGGAACTGAAGAAAAAGAAGAATCCCTAAAAATTTCTCTTTTATCTCTTATTATCAAAAAGTTTTATTAGTTTTGTTCTTCATTATATCTCAAACTCTTAAAATAGAAGCAAATGAAAAAAGGTTTGAAAATCGCAGCTATCACCGTAGGAGTAATTATCATTCTGATGTTCCTTCTTCCTTTCGCCTTCCAAGGAAAGATAGCCGACATTGTAAAAACAGAAGGCAACAAGATGCTTAACGCACAATTTGACTTTAAGAACCTTAACATTAGTCTGTTCCGCAATTTTCCACAGGCTTCTGTCACTCTCGAAGATTTCTGGCTGAAGGGTACGGGTGAATTTGCCAATGACACCCTTGTACAAGCCGGAGAAGTTACCGCCGCAGTCAACTTATTCTCCCTTTTCGGAGATAGCGGTTACGATATTTCTAAAATATTTATTGAAGACACGAAGTTACATGCCATTATCTTGCCGGACGGACGTGCCAACTGGGATATCATGAAACCGGATACAATAGCAACAGCCGAAACGCCTGCAGAAGAAGAAGCCTCTTCTCCTTTCAAAGTCAAGCTGCAACGCTTTGTCATCAAAAACATGAATCTGATTTATGACGATCAACAAGGAAAGATGTATGCTGATATCCGCGACTTCAACGCTATCTGTGCCGGAGACTTAGGAAGCGAACGTACCACTCTGAAACTGGAAGCGGAAACCAAATCACTCACCTACAAGATGAATGGAATCCCTTTCCTGGCAAATGCCAATATCTCCGCCAAGATGGACGTAGATGCCGACCTTGCCAACAACAAATACACATTGAAAGACAACACTATCCGCCTCAACGCCATTCAGGCAGGCATCGACGGTTGGGTAGCCTTGAAAGACCCGGCTATCGACATGGACTTGAAACTTAACACGAATGATATAGGCTTCAAGGAAATTTTGTCATTAATTCCCGCCATTTACGCCACAGAATTCTCCAGTCTGAAAACAGACGGAACTGCAACGCTTACCGCAACGGCCAAAGGTATCCTGCAAGGAGACACCGTTCCATCATTCAATATTGACATGCAAGTCAAGAATGCCATGTTCCGCTATCCGGCTTTACCGGCAGGAGTAGATCAAATCAACATCAGTGCCAACGTTCAAAATCCCGGAGGAAATATAGACCTGACTACGGTCAACATCCATCCGTTCAGTTTCCGCCTTGCCGGAAATCCGTTTAGCCTGACAGCTACTGTGAAAACGCCGATCAGTGATCCGGATTTTAAAGCAGAAGCGAAAGGAGTACTCAACTTAGGTATGATCAAACAAGTCTACCCGCTTGGAGACATGGAGTTGAACGGTACCATCGACGCCGATATGCAAATGTCGGGACGCCTCTCATCCATCGAAAAAGAAGAATACGAACGTATACAAGCCTCGGGCACTATCGGACTGACGGGCATGAAACTCAAAATGAAAGATATGCCGGATGTAGAAATTAAAAAGTCTCTCTTCACCTTCACTCCGAAATACCTCCAGTTGAGTGAAACAACTGTCAACATCGGAAAAAACGATATCACCGCCGACAGCCGATTTGAAAACTACATCGGTTATGTATTGAAAGGTAGCACATTGAAAGGAAACCTGAATATTCGTTCCAACTACTTCAATCTGAACGACTTCATCACCGCTTCTGCCGATGAAGCCTCCACATCAGAAGCTGCGTCCACCGATTCCGTAGCTACAGCCGCCACAGGTATTGTTGAAGTTCCCCGTAACATCGACTTCCAAATGGACGCTAACCTGAAACAGGTGTTATTCGACAAGATGTCTTTCAACAATATGAATGGCAAACTTGTTGTAAAAGACGGCAAAGTGGATATGAAAAACCTGTCCATGAACACCATGGGTGGTAATGTAGTGATGAACGGCTACTACTCCACCGCCAACGTAAAGAAGCCGGAAATGAAAGCCGGATTCAAACTCTCCAATATTGGTTTTGCGCAAGCTTACAAAGAACTGGATATGGTGCAGAAAATGGCTCCTATCTTCGAAAACCTGAAAGGTAATTTCTCCGGAAGCATCAACGTCCTGACAGATTTGGATGCAGCCATGAGCCCCGTACTGAATACGATGCAGGGTGACGGTAGCCTTTCCACCCGCGACCTTAGTTTAAGCGGAGTAAAAGCAATCGACCAGATAGCCGATGCCGTGAAGCAACCCAGTCTGAAAGACATGAAAGTGAAAGACATGACATTGGATTTCACCATCAAAGACGGCCGCGTAGAAACCAAACCGTTTGATATCAAGATGGGAGACTACACACTGAATCTTTCCGGCAGCACAGGACTCGATCAAACCATCGACTATTCCGGTAAAGTGAAACTGCCCGCATCCGTAGGCAATATCTCTAAGTTAATGACTCTTGACTTGAAAATCGGAGGTTCGTTCACCTCTCCGAAAGTCAGCGTAGATACTAAGAGCATGGCCAACCAAGCTGTCGAAGCCGTAGCCGATGAAGCAATCAGCAAACTCGGACAGAAACTTGGCCTGGACTCTGCCGCTACCGCCAACAAAGATTCAATCAAACAGAAAGTCACAGAGAAAGCTGCGGAAAAGGCACTGGATTTCTTGAAAAAGAAACTCAAATAAAAAGAGAAAATAATAACCATTTAACCCACTCGTCCCTCCTCCTTCTCCTTTGCGAGAGGGAAGGGATGAAGCTTTTAATATGCTACTGAAACTATATGATAAAAACAATAACCCGCAGGATTTACAACGAATCATCGATATCCTGAATGACGGCGGACTTATCATCTATCCTACCGATACGATGTACGCCATCGGCTGCCATGGTCTGAAGGAACGTGCCATAGAACGGATCTGCCGGATTAAAGAGATAGACCCTCGAAAAAACAATCTGTCTATCATCTGTTATGACTTAAGCAGTATCAGCGAGTACGCGAAAGTAGACAATAACGTATTCAAACTGATGAAGCATAATCTTCCGGGGCCATTTACCTTTATTTTGAACGGCACCAACCGGTTACCGAAAATCTTCCGCAACCGGAAAGAAGTAGGTATCCGTATGCCGGACAACAACATCAGCCGTGAAATCGCACGCCTGCTGGACGCTCCCATTATGACCACCACACTGCCATACGAAGAGCACGAGGACTTGGAATATATGACTGATCCCGAGCTTATAGATGAAAAGTTCGGCGACATCGTTGATCTGGTCATTGACGGCGGTATCGGAGGTATAGAACCTTCAACGGTAGTGAAATGCACGGATAACGAACTGGAAATCGTCCGACAGGGAAAAGGCTGGCTGGAAGAGAATTAATTCCGCAGACAGCTATCTCTAACATACAAAATGGGCTGCAATCAATTCAACACTGATGCAGCCCATTCTCTTTTTATAGAATCAGTTTTTTATGCTTACTTAATCAAAGATTCCGGATCCAAATGAGCAGACTCGATATCTTTGAAGTAACGGTAAGTACCTACTTTCAATTCCGCCGTAGCAGCATCATCACAAACAATAATACCTTTTTCATGCATTTGCAATGCACTGATTGTCCACATCTGCGTGATAGCACCTTCTACTGCATGATACAAAGCACGAGCTTTGTTATGACCGTTTACAATAATCATCACTTCTTTTGCAGAAAGCACAGTACCCACTCCCACTGTCAAAGAAGTCTTAGGAACTTTGTTGATGTCATTATCGAAGAAACGGGAATTAGCAATGATGGTATCCATCGTCAATGTTTTCTGACGAGTGCGTGAAGTCAATGAAGATCCCGGTTCGTTGAACGCAATATGTCCGTCAGGACCGATACCGCCCATGAACAGATCGATACCACCGTATGACTTGATCTTTTCTTCATAACGTGCACACTCTGCATCCAAATCCGGAGCATTACCATTCAGAATATTCGTATTCTCCGGTTTGATGTCGATATGACCGAAAAAGTTATTCCACATGAAAGAATAATAGCTTTCCGGATGTTCTTTTGGCAATCCTACATATTCGTCCATGTTGAATGTTACCACATTCTGGAAGGAAACGATTCCTTTCTTATTCAGGTCGATCAAAGCTTTATACATACCCAGAGGAGAAGATCCGGTGGGGCAGCCCAATACAAATGGTTTTTCGGGGGTTGGATTGGCAGCTTTTATTTTAGCAGCAACATAATGTGCAGCCCACAGAGATACGGACTGATAGTCCGGCTGAATAATAAGTCTCATAAGTCGATTGTTTTATAGGTTAGTTAATAAATTATTATCTCATTCACAGTTTTAACGATCTTTCTTCAAACGATCCGCCATGGCACGTGCCAGATTTTCGCATTGAGTATAAGTCAGGTCCTTCATTGCCTGTTTCATCTCCACCGGATCACCGACCAATTCGAATTTGCTCTTTTCCGCAAACTCTGCCAGACGTTTCACAGCAGCACCTGCCCATGTGAAAGAACCGAAATAACCCAAATAGCGTCCCTTCACCTCACGCAACAGAATCTTTGAGAGCAGCGCTTCCACTTCCGGGAATATCTGATTGCTATAAGTGGGAGAACCGATAATCAATCCCTTGTAACGGAAAATATCCGCTATAATATAAGAAGGATGGCTCTTTGTCACATTATGCATGACAATGTTCTTAACACCCTGTGCCGAAAGCTCTTCTGCAATAGCTTCCGCCATTTGCTCCGTATTTCCATACATGCTTCCATAAGCAATAACAACACCTTCGTCTGCATCATAACGACTCAAACGGTCATAGATACCAATTACCTTGGCAATATTCTCTGTCCATACCGGTCCATGTGTAGAACAGATAGCAGAAATAGGTAGTCCACCCAATTTTTGCAAAGCTTTTTGCACGGGGCTTCCGTATTTGCCTACGATGTTAGAGTAGTAACGAACCATTTCCCCCCAATACTTATCCACATTGATCCGCGTATCCAGGAATCCGCCATCTACAGTGCCAAAGCATCCGAATCCGTCGCCGGAGAAAAGAACGCCGTCCGTTTCATCAAAAGTCATCATCGTTTCCGGCCAATGCACCATCGGAGTCATATAAAAACGCAGTTTATGATGTCCCAAAGCTAAGAAATCACCTTCCTTTACCAGATACTGTTCGCCGGTTACACCGTAGAACCCTTCAATCATACCGAATGTCTGCTTGTTACCTACGATAATAATTTCCGGATAATGTTGCTTAATCAGTCGGATAGATCCCGAATGATCCGGTTCCATGTGGTTTATAATCAAATAATTAATGGGACGTTCTCCAATCACTTGCTTGATCTTACGCAAGTAGACTTCAAAATAACAAATATCTACCGTATCCACCAATGCCACCATTTCATCATCAATCAGATAAGAGTTATATGAAACTCCATAGGGCAATGGCCACATCCCTTCAAATCTGTGCTTGTTACGGTCATTCACTCCCACATAGTGGACATTTCCTTTAATTCTTGTTTTATGTTCCATTCTTCAAATCCATTTATATTTCTTCCACCATCTATATTCCGCTCAAACAGCTATTTATTCAGTGGTAAGTTTATCGTCTGCAAAAATAATCCTTTTTTCCGAATCCCTATACTTCTTACCTTGATAAGCACCTCTTTCTTTCATTCTTTTTTGTAAACGCGCTACAAATTCATAATTTTTCAATCCCCAGTCCGGAGCTATTAATAAATCTTTAGGAGATTGGGAAACAAAACGCTCCACAACTATATCGGGACGGAGATGTTCTACATAGTCAATCACCAGATCAATGTATTCCTCCACCTCGTTAAACAAATAAAAACCATCAGGAGCTTCATCATACTCATGCGCCATTCGTGTACCACGAATCAATTGTAACTGATGGATCTTGAGTGTAGCTAAAGGCAGATCGGAAAGTATTTCCGCTTGTGCCACCATCGTATCATGCGTTTCTTCCGGAAGTCCGAGGATGATATGTCCGCCTGTCAGGATACCACAGGCAGCTGTCCGTTGGACGGCTTCCACCGTATCGGCATAAGTATGCCCCCGGTTAATGCGTTTTAAGGTTTCGTCACAAGTGCTCTCGATCCCATATTCAACCATAAGGAAAGTATGTTTATTCAATTCTTCCAAGTAACGCAACAAACTCTCCGGCATACAATCGGGGCGTGTACCTATTACCAGCCCGACCACCCCGTCTACCGTCAACGCTTCTTCATATTTACGCTTCAAGCCTTCCAGTTCGGCATACGTATTGGTATAGGCCTGAAAGTAAGCCAAATATTTCATTTCCGGATATTTATGGGCAAAAAAGCATTTCCCTTCTTCCAATTGGGTAGTGATAGACTTCTCTGTCCGGCAGTAATCCGGATTAAAAGTCTGGTTATTGCAATATGTACATCCGCCCCATCCTTTTGTTCCGTCACGATTAGGACAAGTGAAACCTGCGTTCAATGAAATCTTTTGTACCTTGTAAGGAAAATATTTCCGCAAAAAAGTAGGAAAATCATTATATAATAGCTGTGTAGACATGTTCATTCACTTCTTTCTTTATTTTACCTACAAACATAAGCAAAATCAGCGAGTTATGGAAAGTTGACACAAAATATCTTCAACATATTAAAAAATTCATAATTTCCATAAGATAAATTAATAAACATTGCTATTCAAAAAACTATTTAATTAAATTTGTCATGATTTTAGGCATTGACAGGAGGATACTTGTGAAAGTCTTGTGCAATTATTCCCCAATTATGATTTCATCTCACCATACCCCATGCAACTCTTGTCAATAAAATTATCCTCTTTATATTCTGATAAGATTATAAAGAGGATTTTTTTAACGAATATTATTCATTTCACTTTTCCAAAACAAAGAAGCGAGATCAACATTATTACCCAACCGATCTGCTAGATGAAACATTGATAACAGGACTGTAGTGATAGTATATTACAAAATCAGAATAAACAGATTTTATATGCCCAACCGTTCTTTCAGCAACCGGTAGCCGGAAAGGCTAACCCGAAGTTTCACTCCATTCTTCAATAATAACTGATAGGTTTCTTTTCCGAAAAGCTCGACCCGGGAAATCTGCGTAACATTCACAATCGTAGAACGATGCACCCGAACAAATGTATCCGGAGAGAGATGAGTTTCAAAATACTTCATGGTCTGCTCTTTCAGGTATTCGCCTGTGGGGGTTATCAGCATCACATAATCTCCACATGCTTGTATGTAAATCATTTCGTCTGCCTTCACCAAATGAATCCGGGAGCCGTCTTTCACTGTAATACGATCTATCCATTCAATGGGTGATTCTTCCTGCTGTTCAGCCACATTCACCTGATGTACAGCCAGTTCTTTTTCCAGTTCCTGATTTTGTACTTCTTCTTTTGTGACTATCAAGCGGTACCATAGAGTAATAGCAATTAAAACCGGTAGTCCGAACAATAACCGGAAAGGGATTGTCTGCGCAAAAGGAACATAGGACACTCCTACAATTCTCACCATTATGTCACAGACCATAAAACTTCCTGCCAGCCAAAGCAGACTTCCAACGATAATCATAATTACATCCGTCTGGAACAACGAGACAAGACCGACCACAAACCATGCCAGATAGGCGATAGCCGCCAGCCAACCAATCGTTACTATTCCATCTACCAAAGCGGGAAGATAATCGTTTCCGGTGTATCCACAGACCAAAGCTACCTGGAATGCAACCAGAATCAATGCCAGCACCAGCATCGGAATCCAACGAAAAGGAGATTCTATAATCGGATGTGCTTTCATACGCTAGCCTTTAACCTCCAAGCCTCCGAAAGAAAGTGTTCCCCGAATTACTAACACACTCTCCTTATTTATATTTCCATTCTGCCAACGTTTATCATCACATCCTCCAAAGAAAGCATTACATTTAAACACGACTTTCCAGTCAGAAGGGACATATATCTCAACTCCTCCCCAACTGCAATCCAAATCGATGTATGTTTCTCCGGGTGCAATATGGGTATGGCGCAAATCAATCGTCGTTCCTCCGAAAGATGTGCGAATGACAGCTCCTTTAAACAATTCGTCAAGCACTACGTGACGGGCAGCTCCCCAAACATTTTCGGCACGTAGAAAACCATCTACTGACTCTGCCTGCTGTTGCTCACTTTCAAAATTCATGCCGGGTTGTCCCTGATGCATCTTCATCCATTTCTGACGATGTTGCATGGCATGATGATGCGCCCAATGCCCCCGCCTGTTCTTGCCGGATTTAAAAAAGAATAAGACACCTGCTGTTATCAGAGCGATAGGCCATACCATTGCCTGCGAATTTTCGGGCAACCATGAAAGCCCTCCAATCAAAAAATACAAACCTATCAACAAAAGGATGATTCCACCGATGAAATGGCGGCGAATCATAGAATATATACCTAATATAATAAGGAGTGAATGCCAGGATACGATCATATCGAAGACTTCAGATGTAATCCATCCCATATTACGGGCAAACAGCAGAATCCCGGAAAGGATAAAAAGCGAAGCTATCAGTATTTTACCGGAAAAGCCTGTAGCAGTGGGAAATTTTTGTTTCTCTTCCATTGTCTCTATTATTAATTGATTAATGGTTCAAAGATACATCATTTCCCACTGCTTCTACAGCCTTTTCTGTTGATTTCCGGTATAAATTCCGATGAATGCCGGATAAAAACCGGTGAAACTGACTATAAAGTATCTTACCTGATAAAGATAATTCTCAATACGATGTTTGCAGATTACTTCTTTCCACCGCTATTTTGTTTTTCAATAATGTCATGCACCAAACTATTCATATACATTTCCAGATTTGTATACTGGCCATATTTATCTATCGTTTTTCCATTGCCATCAGAAGCATCATGAGGATTTAATCCGAATTTTCTCTCCCATGCATCAGGCATACCATCATTATCAGAATCAATCAAGGTACTTCTCTGTAAAAGAACTGGCCATGCGGAAACATTTTCCGAAGTATTTAACGAGAGCAAATCATCCTGACTATCTATCAATCCTGGTTTCGGATATCCTTCACTTTTCCAAATACCTCCTTCTCCATTATGAACATTCAAACCTTTATATCCAGCTGTTCTCGTACGTGTTTCCTTCACAATACGTGCATCCACATCATCTCGATGCAATGAACACCCCGCATAATCCAACACTTGTTTATAAGCATTGAAAGCAGAATGTGTTGTTACCGATGCAAATTCATGAGGTTTGTCCAATCGAATCGAGTCTTTAGTTTTTTGCGTAACTACTTTCTTATAATTATTCGAAAATTGATTGTAGACTCCATATTCCCAATTATTAGCTGTAGCCTTTTGGCTGTTTTTATCATCTGCCCCTCCATCTACAACGTTACCATCGATATAATACTTTCCCCACAGATACCCCCCATTCCTATTTTCTGTTGCATCTATAGCAAAAATCCGTCCACGTTTAGAGCCTGTCACCGTTGCAGGACCTGGTTTATAATAATTGTTCACTATATTAATATTCATCCTTTCACCACCATACGAACTGTTCATACCCCAATTATAGATCACATTATTGCGAAAATCTACATAATCACCATCACATTCTCCATTCTTACGTACCTTAGCTCCTAATCCGAAACGGGGATTCCGGCTATCATGATGGGCTAATAAATTATGGTGATAAGAAGAGTGTTCACCTCCCCAAATTCCTCCATATCCATGAGGACCTTTGGTATGTCCACCTAATCTAAGACTTTCAGAAATAATGCACCACTGCATAGTAAAATCATCATTTTCATAAAAAGAGGCACATTCATCTGTACACCAGCTGATAGAGCAATGGTCTATAATCACATTCCTTGCCCCTTTTCCTCCTAAAGCATCTGCACCGTCAGGATGCACACATTCTTTATTACCCATACGGAAACGTAAAAAACGGAGAATTACATTACTAGCATAATTTGTCACCGGATAACCCGCTATGCAAATACCGTTTCCCGGTGCAGTTTGTCCCGCAATAGTCAAATTCCCTTTCCGTATTTTTAGGTCTTTATGCAGAAATATTGTACCGGACACTTGAAAAATGATAGTACGAGGACCATCCAACTTTTCTATACCATAACGTAAAGTGCCAGGCATCCCATCATCTGCTAAAGAAGTAACAATATACACTTCACCTCCACGTCCGCCTGTAGTCATACGTCCATATCCTTCTGCTCCGGGAAAAGCAGCCAACTCTCCAAAATCAAGAGTGTTACCAATACCAGAAAAGGCAAAAACAGCCTCATTTCCGATCAGAGTTAATAAAACGGTTAAACAACGAAAGATCAAATTCATATTCATATTTTTATTTATGGAATAATACAAAAATACACCAAATTTATTTATTGTACTCCTCCTTTATTCTGTTCCTCAACAATCTTTTGTACCAAGCTATTCATATACATCTCCAGATTTGTATATGTTCCTTCCTCATCTACTGTTTTACCATTTCGGTCAGAAGCATCATTCGGATTCAAACCATACTTTTTTTCCCATTCATCAGGCATACCATCATTATCCGAATCCTTCAGAATAACACCTTGTACCAATTCAGGCCATGCTGAAGATTCTCCAACAGGAATCACATCATCCTGACTATCAATGATACCTTTCTTTGGATACCCCACGCTTTTCCAATCAATACCTTCAACAACTCCCTGACCATTGTGCTCGTTCATTCCCTGATAGTTCGCAGTCCCGGTACGAGTCTCCTGAACAATACGTTCATCCACTCTATCCCTGTGCAAAGAACAACCTGCATAATCCATAACACGCTCAAAAGCCGTACGAGCATCATGAGTGGTAACAGTACCTGTTTCTACAGGAGTGGTACGTCTAAAAGCTTTTTTTGTACCTTCATCCAACGTTCCATACTTTTTATCAAACTGATTATAAACTCCGTACTCCCAATTATCCTTTGTAGCCTTCATACAACGATCGTAATCAGCCGCACCATTAATTTGCCCATCATCCACCACATTTCCTTGGATAAAGAAATCTCCCCAAGTGTCAAAAATGGCCGGATATGATTTCTTATCCGAATCACTCACTTTTTTGTCAATGGCAATAATACGTCCACGTTTAGAAGTGCCAGTAGGAGTGGCAGGCCCCGGCTTATAAAAATTATTCACAATATTTACATGCATGGCTTCTCCACCATAACAAGAGTTTCCACACCAGTTATAAATGACATTATTACGCATATCAACAATTTCATTCTCTTTTGTCGAATTAACTCCAGGACCTAGACGAGGATTACGGCTATCATGATGTGCCAATAGATTATGGTGAAAAGAAGCTTTCATACCTCCCCATATACCACCATAACCATGAGGACCTTTCGTATGCCCACCTAAACGCAGACTTTCAGAAATAAGACACCATTGCAGTGTAAAATTCTCATTTTGATAGAAAGAAACACATTCGTCAGTACACCAACTCATAGAACAATGATCAATCATTATATTTCTATGATACCGACCGCCAAAGGCGTCGGCTCCGTCTGCACTGACATCTTCTTTATTTCCCATTCGAAAACGCATAAAACGGACAATAACATTGTCTGCTTCCAAGAAAACCGGATAACCAGCCAAACAAATACCATCCCCCGGAGCCGTCTGTCCTGCAATGGTCAAATCTCCATTCTTAATCTTTAAATCACCGTTTAAATGAATAGTTCCGGATACCTGGAAAATAATTGTACGTTTTCCGCTTAATTTCTCAATACCATAACGTAAAGTTCCGTTCTGCAACTTGTCCTCCAATGAAGTAACAATATATACATCGCCACCACGCCCACCGGTTGTGTAGCGTCCATGTCCTTCTGCCCCAGGAAAAGCTGGTATCTTTTCATCTTGAGTTTCTCCAGTCCCTTCAGGTTCTTTAGGCAATTCATTTGCGTCACCACCATCAGTACACGCCAGAATTCCAAAAGCAAACAAAATGGCCAAACACCATTTACTTAGAATTATATCCATTTTCATACATTATTAGATTAATGAGGACAAAAGTAGACAGGATAAAGAAAAGTCTTGTTCAAATTTTGTTTTTCCAAATCATTAAAATCGATAAAACAAGGCTTTTCAAGCTAGCATGTGTATTTTTTGTTTTAAAACTATTCTAAAAATGCCTGCCGGCTATTAAAAAACAAAAAATACTAGGTGAAAAACAAATATTGCACATATCTATATTCACATTCATATACTTTTGTACCGAGGAATTAACTCTAAATGTGAGTACAGAATCAAAACAATAACCATTAATTAATAAACATGCAAAGAATGTCTAACAAAGTGAAAAACATGCGCAGTTGGCTGCTAATGCTATTTGCAGCGATATCGCTTGGCGTATCAGCGCAAACAATTACCGTAAAAGGTAATGTGAAAGACACAACAGGAGAACCGATCATCGGAGCTTCTGTAGTAGAGAAAGGTAATACTACCAATGGTACAATTACTGATTTAGATGGTAACTATTCTATCAAGGTTCCTTCAAAAGCAACCCTTACAATTTCTTATATCGGAATGAAAACTCAGGATATTGCTGTAAAAGGACAAAGTCAAATTAATGTCACTCTTTCCGATGATACACAAGCATTGGACGAAGTTGTGGTAATTGGTTACGGAACCGTTGCAAAAAAGGATTTGACTGGTTCCGTATCTTCCGTTAGTGCCAAACAGATAGCTGCCATTCCGGTATCTTCTGCATCAGAAGCATTACAGGGAAAAATGGCTGGTGTATCTATCACAACGACTGAAGGTTCTCCTGATGCAGACGTAAAAATCCGCGTACGTGGTGGCGGTTCTCTATCTCAAGATAATTCACCGCTTTATATCGTAGACGGATTTCCCGTATCAAGTATCTCTGATATTGCTCCAACAGATATTCAATCGGTAGATGTATTGAAAGATGCTTCTTCTACTGCTATTTATGGTGCCCGTGGTGCAAACGGTGTTATCATCATTACTACTAAATCCGGTCAAGAAGGTAAGATTCAGGTAAATTTGGGGGCTTCGTTCGGTGTTCGTAAAGTTACTAAAATGGTAGATGTACTGAACCCTTACGAATATGTGTTATGGCAACAGGAAATAGACCAGGAAGGGATGAAATATGGTATGTTTGATGATTTGGATATTTACAAATCTATGAAAGGCACCGACTACCAGGATGAGATTTTTGGTCGTACAGGAAATCAACAGCAATACAATGTGAGTGTGAGTGGAGGTAATAAAGATACCAAATTCAGTGTTAGTTATGCCCATAACGAAGAAAAAAGTATCATGCTTGGTTCAGGTTTCTCAAAAGAGAATATTAATGCCAAACTTAATACCAATATCAACAAATGGTTAACAATGGACTTTAATGCCCGTTTTAGTTACCAAACGATTGATGGTATCAGTGGTGGAGCAGATGCAAACGAATCAAGTGCAGCCAATTCACTAATATCACGTTCCGTCATCTACAAACCGGTAGAGGAAATTAATACAACAAGTTCAGACAGCGATGATGATGAAAATGTGAACAATGCACAATATAACCCACTGGAACGTTTAAATGCAACTTACAAGAAACAAACCCGCTTGCAACAAAACTATAACGTAGGACTTAACTGGAAACCAATCAAAGGATTAACATTCAGAAGTGAGTTTGGTTATGGATGGAGATATAACAATACTGACCAAGTATGGGGAGTGGAAGCTACAAGTAATTCTAAATATGGTTATTATGGACAGCCACAAGCTCTGTTAAATAAGGTCGTTAATAAAAACTGGCGTAATGCAAATACAGTAACGTATGATACTAAGTTCTTGAATAACACTCACAAATTAAATGTTATGTTAGGACATGAAGTTTCAAGTAGTTACGATCATGAAACGATTAATACTTCTGTTGCTTTTTCCAAATATATGACTATCAGTGATGTCCTTTCCGGTATGAGTAACGGAACGGCATTGCCTACCTCTACTTATATTGGTTTCAAAGACAATCTATTATCGTTCTTCGGACGTGTCAACTATACGATACAAGACAAGTATCTGATGACTTTCACAATGCGTGCCGACGGCTCCAGCAAATTCTCAAAAGGAAACCAATGGGGATATTTCCCATCATTAGCTTTAGCATGGAGAATATCTGACGAAGCATGGATGGAAAGAAGCAAAGAATGGTTATCCAACCTAAAACTTCGTTTAAGTGTAGGTACAGCTGGTAATAACCGTATTAAATCGGGTGCCATTAATTCTACTTTCTCATTAGCAGAGACAAGTGATAAGAACATTTATTTCAATGAAACAAGTGCTGTTGTATTACAACATGCTTCTAATCTTTCTAATCCTGACCTAAAATGGGAAACAACACTTACCCGTAACTTAGGTATTGACTTCGGATTCTGGAACAACCGTTTATCCGGTAGTATTGATGCATACTGGAATACAACTAAAGACTTGTTGATGAATGCAACAATACCTTCAAGCACTGGTTTTTCTACCCAATATAAGAACTTTGGACAGACATCAAATAAAGGTATAGAATTAGCATTAGACGCAGTCATAGTAGATACTAAAGATTTTGGTTTAAATGCCAACTTCAACATTTCTTATAATAAAGCCAAAATTGATAAGTTAGCCGGAGGACAAACCTGGCAAAGTAGTAACTGGGGAGGCAAACCTGCCGGACAAAACGACTTCTTCATTGAAGAAGGAGGACGTCTGGGAGAAGTATATGGATATGAATTGGATGGCTTCTATACTACTGACGATTTTTCATGGGACGGCAGCAAGTGGATACTTAACGAGAATCTCACTGATCCGACAGAACTGATTAAATATAACAATTTTGGTCCGGGCTCACTAAAACTGAAAGCTGATGAAGATGGTAAATTTACGAAGAAACGTCTAGGAAATACTGTTCCAACTGTTACCGGTGGTTTCGGTATAAACATGCGTTACAAGAACTTTGATTTATCAGCCTTCTTCAATTACTCTCTTGGTAACAAGATTGTGAATGCAACCAAGTTAGGTTCAAGTTACTACAATGATACTAAAAAAGGATGGAATTTAAATGATAACTTTACATTAGCTAACCGTTATTCCTGGATTGATCCGTCAACAGGAGAAAACATGCTGAAAAGTTCATATATCAAGAGTAATGGGCTTGATTATACTATTAATCGCTTAAATGAAATAAATGCCGGAGCTTCCATGTATAATCCAGGTTCAATCACAGAAATGCCATTACTTGACTGGGCAGTAGAAGATGGTTCTTTCCTGCGTGTCAATAACATTTCAATCGGATATACATTACCTAAAGTTTTCGTAAACAAAATGTTTATGCAAAACGTACGTATCTACGTGACTGGTTACAACTTGTATTGTTTCACAAAATACTCGGGAGCAGATCCGGAAGTAGATACACGCCGCAGTACTCCAATGACTCCGGGCGTAGATTATTCTGCATATCCCAAAAGCCGCTCATTTGTAGGGGGTATTAATGTTACATTCTAACCCATAAATAGAAAGGAAATACATATATGAAAACTTATATAAAATTAGTATTACTAGGAACCGGATTGTTCAGCTTGCTTTCATGCAGTGACTTTCTCGACCAGTCATCCCCTTCGGAGTTGAAAGGAGAAAATGTTTTTAACTCCGTTGTGTATACAGAACAGGCGTTAAACAAGGTATATGCCGATTTGACATACGACCACACTTATGGTTCCCGTATTCCTATCAATTTCGGTAATAATACGGATATTGAACTGGCAAATGCAACCAAGCAATCGGAAGTTCATCAAAATTCAGAAAGAGGATTAGGGAATTACTATCTAAGCAAAGGATGGGATAAACTCGATACGAACTGGGAAAGATGTTTTGCTATTATTGAGAATGCCAATATCGTTATTGACGGTATTCGTAATAGTGACTTGTTAGCAGAAGGAACTACCACCCGTAAACCAATGCTCCGTTATTTAGGAGAAGCATTAACCATGCGTGCAATGGTATATTATGATATAGTTAAGAATTACGGAGATGTTCCGATGCGCTTTGAGCCTACCCAACCTGATGGTTCTAACATGTATGCAACAAAAACAGACCGGGATATTATTTTAGACCAGTTGTTAGATGATCTGGACGAAGCTGCCAATTATCTTCCATGGGCAGGTGAAGATGGATATACAACGGAACATGCCACTGCTGGCTTTGCACACGGTCTATTTGCCCGTATCGCTTTATCACGTGCCGGATATAGTATTCGCGAACAGGCAAAAGCAGGTTATAGAAATCATCCGACTTGCAGCGACGGACAATTCCCTACTCAATGTCCGTCTGTAGCTGAAGTTCAAAAATTACACGAACGTGCATTAGCACATTTGGATATTGTAGTAAGCAAACAAGTTCATAAACTGAATCCATCTTTTGAAAACCAATGGGATTTAATCAATAAACGGACACTGGATACCAAATATTATGAAAATCTATATGAGGTAGCTCACGGGTTAGGTAGATCTGGTGAAATGGGTTACAGTACCGGAGTTCGTATCAATGGTGCCAGCAACAAATATGGCGCAAAAGGTAATAGCAGTGGTAATATCAGACTCACAGCTTCTTATATTTTATCTTTTGATAATAACGACAGCCGTAGAGATATTACATGTGCTTACTATGAATTAAAACAAACGACAGTAGACAATAAAGCTGTGATAAAAGAGACATTGCTTTCTAACGCTCCTTTCAGTGCCTATGTAGCAAAATGGGACATTCGTAAAATGGATGATGCAATCATCTCTCTGGCACAAAATACAGACCAGAAGTGGGCTCCAGGTATTAACTGGGTAGTTATGCGTTATTCTGATATTTTATTAATGTATGCTGAAGTGATGTATAACTTGTATGGATTAGAAGGCAGCAATCCCAATGGTACCACTACAAAAACTGCACTTGAAGCTTTAACAGAAGTACATATTCGTGCCTTTGACACTGCTGCTCAAAATGCTGCTAAAACTGCAATCGAAGCATCTGCCCGAAACAATTTCATGGAAGCCCTTGACCAAGAACGCGCATGGGAGTTTGCAGGTGAATGTGTTCGCAAATATGACCTGATACGTTGGGGAACACTTTCCGAAAAACTGGATCAATTCAGAGCAGACTACAAAGCTATGATTGAGACTGCTCCCAAATTTATCTTCTATAAAATGAAGACAGATGATCCGTATTCTATTGATATGAATAGTATCACTTGGCGTACTGAACAAATTCCTAATGAGCTTAGAGACCTTGAAGATCCAGATAAAGTGAAAGAAGCTGCTAAAACTGCAGGTTATGAATATGTTACCGGTTGGGGAACCAACTATGAATGGAAGAAGGGAGTAGCAGATACCAGTAAAACAACCAATGATTTAAATCTTGAGTATGTAGATGATATCAGCAGTGGTTTAAATGCTACAATCAAAAATAGACATCTATTACCGATAGGCTCCAAAACTGTCTCGGATGCCAACGGTTACATAGAGAACTCTTATAGCTTCTAATAAATTATGAATATCATTCAATAATTGATCTCATGAACATGAATTTTATCAAATCAACAAAATACACGGTTTTATCAGGGCTTTTTATAGCCCTGACCGTACTGCTTTCATCGTGTGAGAAGGCAAATGATTGGGAAACAGATAGTGCCTATAATCGTCTGTTCCGTAGTACTAAACTGGCAGTCAGCCCTAGCATCAATGATGCTGAAGTTATATGGAATAATACAATCAATACTGATTATTATATCATTGAAGTGAATACTTCTGAACTTACAGCTGAAAATTATCAGGAAGGATCTGTTATCTTCGGAGAGGATAAGAGTATAAAAAGCTCTCCGTACACTATTGAAGGATTGGATGCAAATACCAGTTATTATATTCGTATCCGTTCATGCTCTGAAACAGCTTCACCTTCCAAATGGGTATATCCGGAAAATACAAGCTTTAAGACCAAGACAGAACAATTAATTGAGGAGATCTCAACCATCACTGGTTCTACTGCCATTATCACATGGAAAAAGAATCAGAGCGTAACCCACTTCTTACTGACGAACCCAGAGACTTCAGCAGTAACAAACATTCCAATTTCTGCGGAAATGAATGCAGAAGGTAGTTATCAACTTACAGATCTGGCAGCTTCTACCACATACACTATCGGTATATACAATACTGTTAACGGTGAAGATATATTAAGAGGTGAGAAATCATTCCAAACTACAGAAAACTTCCCGGATGGTTACACACCTGTATATCTTACTGCTGCCGATGATCCAAACGAGGTACTTGCTGCACAAAGTGGAAATGTAGTTCTAGTTGTACCACATTCTACAGCAATCACATTCAGTAAAACTGTCATTGTACCTGAAGCTGTTACATCAATCGTATTCTGGGGAGCAAGTGGCGGAGCTGAACAGGCAACAATGACAACTAAGACTATTTTGACTTTAGGCAACAAAGATGTGGTACGTTTCTATAATTTAAATGTTGATGCACAAGGAGATTATTTCTTTAATCTTCAAAAAGGTGCAGATATGACAGATGATATATCAACCAATATCAACACTTTATTAATAGAAAGCTGTACGATTAGTAACTCTAAATCATTAGTAAGAGCCAAAGAAGGTATAAGCATCCAAATTAATAAAGTTAGTGTAAACAAATCTATTATCAATGGTTGTAGCGGAGATATGTTTGCTTATAAAGAATCAACGGTTGCCCAAATTCCTGTTACTGAAATAACTAATAGTACCTTGATAAAACCACAAGGACGCATCTTCTATGCAGGAAATGCTGCTTCTTTCTCCATCGATTATTGTACGATGTACGGCTGGGGAGGTTCAAAAGCAATGTTAGAACTGGGAGATAAAAATACCCTAGGCATGTCTTTAGCTATCAAAAATACAATCTTGGCTAATGGTGGAAGCAATAGAAAAGCTCATAATGCAAATGCAGCTGCTAATCTTAGCCTGACTATCGAGAAAGTTTATGGTACCAATGACATGACATTCCATAGCACTCTTGGTGACGTAACCAAATATGATAAGCCATCTACAGAAGTTTTTGAAAATCCGGAAGAAGGAAACTTCAAAATTATAGATGCCTTATTCCCAAGCAGCATTGGTGACCCTCGCTGGACAGAATAATAAAAGAGAGTAGAATGTCAGAAAAGACATATTGAATAAAAAAGGCTATCAGATAAATGATAGCCTTTCTTATTATCTTCCCACTTTATCCCGATACTCCGTAGGCGTCATTCCAACTTGCGCCTTGAAACATTTACTGAAATAACGTGGATCATTAATACCGACCATATATGAAATCTGCGTCATATTAAACTCTCCGGTTTCTATTAATTGCGTGGCCCGCTTGATACGCATTTCTTTGATAAATTCGATAGGAGCCAGTCCGGTTAGTGTTTTCAGTTTCTTAAAGAAGACAGAGCGACTGACAGCCAGTTCCCGAACCAAGTCATCTACCACCAGTTCACCATTATCCATATTCTGCTCCATTAATTCCACCAGTTTATCCATAAATTTACGGTCGTTGGGAGACATTTCGAGCGTTGCAGATACAGTTTCGGAGGTGTCTTCTTCTGCCGATGGCACATCCGTAGCAACAGGTGCATCCTCCTGACCAGCAGAGATATGGATATGCATCAGGCTATCCCGATAGAAACTTTGCAGTTTCTTACGCTGCATCAACAGATTTTCCACACGGGCTTGCAGATAGGTAGCACTGAAAGGTTTCGTGATATAATCATCCGCACCATATTCCAATCCTTCCAGTTTACTTTCAATCGTAGTCTTGGCAGTAAGCAGGATAATAGGTATATGGCTGGTTGTCATATCCGCACGCAGTTCACGCGTCATTTCGATACCGTCTTTCTCGGGCATCATCACGTCACTGATAATAATATCCGGAAGATACTTCAATGCTTTATTCGCTCCTTCCCTACCATCGGCAGCTTCCACTACCCGGTACATCGGAGAAAATATACTACGCAAGAATTCACGTAACTCCTGATTATCTTCGACTAATAACATCAGTTCTTTGGAGTTTTCTTCTTTCGCAGCATCTTCCTCATAAACGGCTTCAATTTTCTCCGATTCATCGGGTATCAGCGTTTCAGACTGAATGGAAGAGTTGGCTATATCCACCACTTGCCCCATCCTTACCGGAGCTTCCGCATCTTCCAGGATAAACTCGGTTTCCTTATCATAATGTTCTTTCCCTTTCAGGAAATCGACTTTGAAACAACTTCCCTCTCCCAAACGACTATCCACGGAAATAGTAGCCTTGTGCATCTCCACAAGCTCTTTCACCAATGAAAGTCCGATACCCGTACTAGCCTGATTGAACAGATTCTTGTCCACCAGATTCTCAAAGCGGACAAACAAGGACTTCTTTTTATTTTCCGCGATACCAATTCCCTGGTCTTGTACACCGATAGAAACTGTATTCTCATCTTCACGGATAAACATCGTTATCATCTTGCCATTCGGCGTATACTTAAATGCATTGGAAAGCAGATTGAATACAATTTTTTCCAGCTTATCGGCGTCCACCCAAAGATAAAGATGCTCCTTTTCCGTCTGAAACAGGAAATCAATCCGATGCTCTTCGGCCACAGCTTCAAAATTATCCATCACCTTGCACACGAAAGGAACGATGTCTACACGCTGTACTTGCATCTTCATCTTCTTGTTCTGAATCTTACGGAAGTCCAATATCTGATTGACAAGACGAAGCATACGGCTGGTGTTCCGTTCCACCACCACCAACTGTTCACGGGCATCAGCCGGCAATTTATCATTCTTCAAGACCTGCTCTACCGGACCTGCTATCAACGTAAGCGGAGTACGCAACTCATGGGATATATTCGTAAAGAAGCGCAGTTTTATATCCGAAATCTGCTGTTCGACCGACACTTCATGCTTCAACCGGTAAATGGTGAACAAGATATAAACGGCCACAAGAATAATAATCAGAATGAAAAGTATATAAAGCACGTATGCTATCGGCGTTTCCCAGAAAGAAGGCAGAATGACAATATCCAAGATACGTTCGTTATCCACCCACACACCATCGCTATTAGTAGAACGGACGCGAAGCACATACTCTCCTTTCGGAAGATTTGTATAAGTCACGCTACGCTGTTTATCGGCAAAGGTCCACTGTTTTTCAAATCCGTCGAGAATATAAGCATACTGTATATTCTGCGGATTGGTATAATCGAGTGCCGCGAAATGAACGGAGAAAATATTCTCTTTATGCGAAAGAACCAATTTATCAGCGTCGTCAATATCCACTTTCAACAATGAGTTGCCGCCGGGGGTAATGTCCTCATTAGCCACTGTCAGTTTGGAGAATACGATAGGCGGGATATAGCTGCTCTTACGTATAGAGTCAGGATTAAATATAAAGACTCCGCCACTGGCACCGAAAAGCATGCTTCCTTTAGCAGTTAATGCCGAAGCGGCTTCACTAAAACGTACGGGGAAAGTGATACTACGTTCGTCATAACTTTCAAAACGTTCTTCAGAGGGGATGAACTTACAAATTCCATTCTCTGTACTAATCCATAAATTCTGCTTACTATCTTCGCGGATGGAAAGCAGGACATCAGAAGGAAGACCATCCAATACGGAATATGATTTGAATTCTCCGTGACCGTCCTTACTGATAGATACCAGTTTGTTGAGTCCGCCGCCGAAAGTAGCCAGGTAAAGTTCCTTTTTCTTGGTGGAGATAATCCAATGGACATCATTATTACTCAAACTTTGCGTATCATTCGGCATACGGGAGAAATGATAGAACTTCACATCCTCCGGTTTCTTAAAATTCTCATCAAAAGCAACGGCACCCGTAGTTGTTCCTACCCACAAGCGTCCGTTATTATCGGAAGTGATGAAACGAGCTTTGTAACAAGGATCGATGGGATAACCTTTCAGGTTGTTCCGGTGATTGATAAACAATGTCTTTCCAGCTTCATTCTCCGTGATATAATTGATACCTCCGGCAAAAGTTGCCAGCCAGATACGACCATAATGATCTTCATAGACGCAATATACATTATTATCGCTCAAACTGTACATATCATCTTCATGATGAAGATAACGGGTCAGCTTATAAGACATTCCGTTGGAAGAAATCGGCTCGGCACGAACAAGGCCGTCTCCTTTTGTCGCAATCCAGATGATTCCTTTTGAATCCTGAATAACAAAATAAACGGTTCCCAACATGGGAGTACCGGTGGTAGAGATCGTGCCGCTTTCGGTGAGATATCCCTTATAAGTTTTGTCGGCATCATACATACGAAGTATGCCGTCTTTCAAGCCAACCCACAAATTGCCCAGTTTGTCTTCACACAGGGCACGTACCTCATTATGCAACGATTCGTGTTCATGAGGCATAGGGGTCATCATCGCAAAGGGTACATTTCGATAAGTCACCTTCTCCAATCCTTTAGAGTGGGTACAAAGCCACAGATTACCTTGTTTGTCGGAAAAGGCCGAATGAATCTTATTGGAAAAACGCCAGTCACGGCTACCCAGTCCGTTATAGAAAGGAACCAAGCATTTTTTTTGAGGATCGAAGTAAGAGAAACCTCCTCCGTAAGGATGTACCCAAAGATAACCGTTTACGTCTTCATGGATATGAAAAGCCGGACGGGAACGTTCGGGATTGCTGTATTCTATAGGAATTTGCTCGCGGGTCACCACTCCGGTCGAGGGATTAAAATGAGCTACAACACCCGGTTCTTCCTGTTCGAACCACACTTCCGAAGAACGGTCTACGTATGCAGAAAGGATCGGCTTTGCGGGTAACGCCTTACAAGTCAGGAACGAGTAATGTACGTTTGTTTTTGTTCGCAGGTTGTAAGTAAAGAAGCCATCCGAATCGGTAGTAATAACGGATACGTCCGGTGCAATGGGATGAATGGAGGTGATCTGTCCTTTTGTGGGAAGCTCGATCAACGTAAACTCTCCGCTTTCTTTCTGATAAGACCAGATGCGTCCATGATCCGAGGCGAAGCAAATATCTTTATCACGTTCCTGCACAGCATAGAAAGCCTGATTCATTCCGCCAAACTTTCCTTTTGTCTCCGTAAAATAAGAATCCGGCTCTTTCTTTCCGGGATGGATCATACCGAGGCCATTATCCGTCAGCAACCAGTCATTGCCGGCTTTATCCTGATGAACTTTGAATACATGTAAAGAAGGAAACAGTTCTGTCTTGCTGGAATAAATATCCCATGTCAAGCGATTATTCTCATCCGGATGCGTCAGGATGCGGACGGCTCCGTCGTTTTCCGTCAGCAGCCAGACGGTTCCGTTCGGCATCACTTCAATGGTATGTACATTGAAAGCACTCCCCTCTTCTCCGGCAGCAGGCACTTGCTCGAATGTCTCTGTCTTCGGGTCGAAACGATGGACACGGTTGTCATAAGTCAGCAACCACAGAAAGCCGTAACGATCTTCATACATACGGTCTACACGGTTATTGGTCAGACTGATGTAGTTTCCCTGACGGGCCTTGTATGTTTTGAAAGTATAACCGTTGAAACGGTTGATACCATCCCAGGTGGCAAACCAAAGGTTGTCTTTGTGATCCTGCAAGATGTTCATCACTGTATTTTGGGATAATCCATCTTCAGTAGAATAGTGGGTGAAAAAACAGTGCTGTTGCGCGTATGTTGAAAACGCAATAGCTAACAAAAGAATTACTGAAATTAAGGTTTTCTTCATCATATCACTCGGTTCTGTGGCGTAAAGATAGAAAAATACTTGTAGTATCATGCAATCTTTAGCGGCTATTTAACAGAATCGGGCCAACATGACTTATGTCTCTATTTTTTTTAAAATATTAGGCAATGCGGCTATCATGTAAAAAGGAAGGTTGATAAGTTTGAAATGTTTTCCTTCATTAGTAGTAACTTCGTCTATAGCATAATTCCCCGACCAGATTCGAACTGCCAAATCATGCTCCGTTTCATTCATAAACTGATGAATGGATTTTAAGTGGGCGTTGTGTCCGTTTTTCACTTCAATTGGAATGATTTTCCCGCCATATATGTATACAAAGTCCACTTCTGCAGAACTCCCCCTTTTAGCCCGTACCCAAAACTTTTGCTTCTTACCTACTTCGTTGGAAAGAGCTTTTAATTCCTGCGCAACGATTTGTTCGGCAGCCATACCTCTCCATGTATCCGTCAAATCTTTACTAAGAAGATATTCTTTTTGTATTTCAGCCGCATAATTTACTAGTCCTGTATCCAGCCAGATCAATTTAGGAGCGCGTTTCAAATCTGTGGTAGCTGGCATTATCGTATGAGTGGTAGGATATACCAACTCCAGCAACAATGCTTTTTCCAGAGTACGGAAAGCCTCGCCCGTTTCACGGGCTTTGTAAGCAGACTGTGCAAATCCTCCTAAAGTGACAGTTTGCCCTGCATATCCCCAACCTTCTTCCAGTATGTAACGAATCACCGCAGCTTGCGTGTTTGTCTCCGCATACTTTTCCACATCATTCTTGTAGGCATTTAGCAGTTGATTGTAAGTATCGGACAAGGATACAACATCCCGGTTGGCAGCATACCTCGCTACAATTTCGGGCATCCCGCCTATCAGTGCATAACTATTAAAAAGTAGCATTAATTGTTGGTGGAAAGCCTCCGGCAAGCGTGCTTCCAAAATCCAATCTACAAACCGTCCCTCTCCTATTGCCTGAAGAAACTCAATAAAGGAACACGGATGCAAAGCCATATACTCCACCCGTCCTACAGGCAACGAGATGTGTTTGTCCAACATATTTTCCAGAAGAGAACCTGCTGCAATAACATACAACTCCGGCAATTCCTCGTAAAAGTACCGCAACAATGCAACAGCTTGTGGCGACGACTGTATCTCGTCGATAAAAAGCAAGGTTCGTCCCGGTCTCTGCGGCTTATTATCATACAAAAACAATAAAGGCAGCAGCATCTTTACATCATCAGTAGACTCAAACAAATCCTTTGCCTCTTTCTTTTCAAGGTTTAAAGACAGGAAATTATCAAATTCTTTGCCAAACTGCTCAACAATAGTGGTCTTCCCTACTTGGCGGGCTCCTCTCAATATCAGAGGTTTTCTATTATTTTTCTCTGCCCACTCATGCAACTGCTTCTGTATCCTTCGTTCAAACATATCGTAATTTGTTTATTTACAGTTACAAATATACAAATTTGTTTCATTGCAGGGGTGAATTTACTCATTTTTTGTTTCATTGCAGAGGTAAATTAGCTTAATTTTTGTTCCATTGCAGAGGTATATTACACCAACTTTGTACCAGTTCAATAAAGTTGTACCAGCTCAATAAAGCAGTGTACCAGTTGAGCATATGCAGTTCCGCCCTTTCAGGGCTTATGTTTGGTGTATACCTATCACGTAGGGCAATGCCCTACGCTATATAATAGAAGGCTTTCAGCCTATTAAACTACTTCCGAAACTTGAGTAAACAATCATATCTGTTCGTCAGATCAACGCTTTACCGTTATCAGTTTATTTCCGTTCTCTATCGGATTCCATCCGTCTTCTCCTGCCAAAACTGCATTTATCTCATATCCTTTCAGATTCTTCAATTGTTGGGAGAAAGCAGCGCGCGCTTTCGGATGGGCTCCTTCGCCCCGACTTTCATATTCGGCATAAAAGACAGTTTTCTCGTTTTCCTTCTTGCCCCAGTTGTTCCAGCCAATGGGAAGAATATGTTTCCCCAGTTCGCAACGGATAAATACAGCTTGCGCATACGGACGCCAAGGACGGGACAGATACACTTTTGTGGCTTCCGGTTCCGCAGTCAGTTTGCAATCATAGAATACATAGCCATATTTTTTACCTTTATCAGTAGAGGGAGCGGTGACATAACCATCCCGTTTGCTATGAATGTGGCAACGGTTGAAAACAGCCGTAGACCAACCGAAGATAAAATCAACCGTTCCTTCGATGTAGCAGTCTTCATAATATTGGCGGCTTTGCTTGCTGTATGTATAGAGGGTATCCTGGAAGCCGAGGAAACGACAGTTCTTAAAATAGACACGATCGGCAGACACAAAGCAGGCAACTGCCTGTCCTACGGGACCTGATGAGTTCTCGAATGTGATATTCTCCGCATAAAAATCGGGGGCATAGATGTAACAGCTGGACGAACCGGAAGTTCCCATGTTCTCGCCGAATACATTTTTCTTGTTTGCAAAACCGTCATAAGTCAGTATCGCACCGTCTTCTCCAATCAAAGATATATTAATCTTGGATTCAGGAATGATGAGCTTCTCTTTATAAGTTCCTTTACGAATCAGGATAGAGGTACGAACGTCTTTGCGAAAATCGGGAACAGCATTGATAGCTTCCTGCACGGTAAAGAAATCACCGCTACCGTCTTGGCCCACTACATAATCGAATTGACGGATATATTTCGCCAGTTCCGGAATTTCCTTGCCGATAGCATCCACTGCCAGTCCGGCAATTGTTCGTGCTCCGTATACGTTTAAGTGAGTATTGTCTTCACGACCTTTCGGGAAAGCCGGCACCTGATTGGGTTCGACAAACATGAATAGTTTCTTTGATTCTACAGGTCCCAGTCCCTGCACCAGGTCGTGGGTGATTTTGTTCATGTCGATGAAAGTCACTCCCAGTTCTTTTGCCACATTGCGGGGAGCATCCAGATAGGCGCCATGCGTATCGAATAAAACAGTTCCTTCTTTCGGTTGTTCCTTTTCCCCCGGTGTACGGCGGACATCTTTTGCGATGGCATCATCCTTCGGCTGTACGAAGTTTCGACGGACGATAGAGTTGAACAGTACCGGTATTCCACCTTTGGCGCGGGTTTCATTCACATACCGACGAAGATTTTCATCAAAAGTACTACCAGGATCGGTGTGACGGGTAGAGTCTGCTTTCTCATCATTATGGCCGAACTGGATAAAGACATAATCTCCTTTTTTCACTTTAGAAATTACTTTTTCCCAGCGTCCTTCGCTAATAAAGCTCTTGGAACTTCGACCGTTGGCGGCATGATTGTCTATCCGTATGTCTTCGGAGAAGAATCCGGGAAGTACCATTCCCCAACCACGTTCGGGATTTCCTCCGTCTATTTTCTTGTTAGCCATTGTCGAATCACCTATCATAAAGATAGTGATGACCGGTTTGTCTGCACGAAATGCAGAAAAAAGAATAAGAGCCGTTGCAAGTAGCCCTACCATTTTAACCCTAAGTGTTTTCATATTCTTCATCCCCTCCTACGAGTTTTATTTTTTGTTTTTATCTGCCACCTGCAACGTTTTACTTGTATCTTACTTGCAATCAACCGATTGCATCGTTGCAGATACTGTTGCAGATACCGTTGCAGATGTTTATCTGCAACACCTTATATGATCCTGTTTTGCACGCAGGCAAATTCAGTTTCCACGTATAGGAACTACAGTTTCCCCGGTAAGAAACGCTAGTTTCCACGTAGAGAAACGACAGTTCCCACATAGGGAAACTACAGTTTCCTGCCTTGGAACGGGAGTTTCAAGCTAGGGAAAGCAAAGAGCCAAGCCCGGAAACAAAAATTTCAAGCTGCATAAATAGTCGGAAAAGCTACGTATTTTTATTTATAGGGATACCAATTACTGCTTTCCTTAAAGATATTTTGCGGAGTATACTTCATTGCCTCCTTATTTGTCAACTGTTTAACCCATGCCACACGCCCGGAAGTATCTGCGCCCGCACCCGTATTTCCGAATTCGGCATAACGGGCTGTCTTTTCGTTCTCCGGATTCTTCCAATTGTGCCATCCTTCGGGACGGATATGATTACCAAACTCACAATTGATAAAGACCGTTGCCGCATAAGGACGCCACGGACGACCCAAATATACTTTTTTCACTCCCGGAGCGGCCGTCAGCTTACAGTTTTTAAATACATAACCGAATTCTTCACTTTGAGGAGTGGAAGCGGCAGTGATATACGAATCACGTTTACTATACAGTTCGCAATATTCGAATAAAGCGGTGGAAGGACCAAAAATAAAATCGGTAGTTCCTTCAATATAGCAATTTGTGAATAAGAGACGCGCTCCTTCGGTTCCTGTATAAATAGTATCCTGATTTCCCAGGAAACGACAGTTGACAAACATCAGTCTGTCACCTTCGGTGTGAAGAGCTACCGCTTGCCCCAGTGGAGCCGCATTATTTTCAATCGTCAGGTCTTTGAAAGTGATGTCATTTCCCTCCACTTTTACCGTATAGGTGCGGAAAGTACCCATCTTATTGATATTGGCATGGTCATCATAAGTGATAATCGTTTTTTCTGCGCTTTCGCCCACTAATTGCACATTCTTCACCCAGGAAGGAATGACCAGTTTTTCTTTGTATATACCGTTCTTGATATAGATCGTCACCGTATAATCCATAAAAGCGCGGACAGCTTCCACGGCTTCCTGAATGTTACGATACTCCCCTGTCCCGTCGCGTGCCACGACTAATGTGTCTTTGCGTTGCTGTTGTTGTGCATAAACAGATGTTGCTCCCACACCCAGTAGAAACAAACACATCATTCCTTTAAAAATACTCCTTTTCATTGTCGGAAATTACTTTTGTAAACGTTCGTATTCCAAGCTAGCCATAATAAAAGGTCCTACGGCTTTAGGATCGTTATTGCGGATAGTTTCATTAATATAATAGTCATAATCGCCGGAACGATAGACCTTTCCTCCCAATCCTGCCACTGCACAAGCCTTGGTGATGGTTACCAATCCGTTCTTGTCCACTTCGATAAAATTATCCAGGAATCCTTTGTAGCCCTTCAATGCCACATCCAGATAAGACTTATCAATATATCCCAAACGAACCGCCTTAAAGAGCGAATAAATGAACATAGCGGAACAGGAAGATTCTACGTAATTACCCTTATCACCACTCCGGTCCATCACCTGATACCATCCTCCGGTCTTCGGGTCCTGAAGTTTCTTCACCTGCACAGCTACATTATTCAATATATCAAGCAGGGAATCTCTTCCGGCTTCATGCTGCGGAATAAATTCGAGCACATCCACCAATGCCATCGCATACCATCCCATTGCACGTCCCCACGTATGTTTCGACTGTCCGGTCACCGGGTCCGCCCAACGTTCGGTGCGGCTTACATCGCACGCATGACGATAAAGACCATTCTTAGGATCGTACGTATGACGGGCACAAGTGACAAACTGGTTGATTACATCTGCATAGTCCTGCGGAAGATTATTACGGAATGCATACTCCGCGTAGAAAGGAGCTCCCATGTAAATTCCGTCCAGCCACATTTGGTGGGGATAAATCTTTTTATGCCAAAAACCACCGTCCTCATTGCGCGGTTGTCCTTCAAACTGGCTATAAAGCAAGTCGAGCGCTTTCTTATATTTAGGATTCTTGGTCTGCTCATAGATACGGAAAAGGATTTTTCCGGAGTTGATGCGGTCGAGACTGTAATCGGTTAATTTATAAGCGGTAATGCTTCCGTCCTCGTGCACCATTGTATCCGTATACGCGATAGCGTAATCGCGAATTTTCTTGTCGCCATAAGCGTCGTACACATCGAGCATGGCTCCCAGTTCAAGTCCGTGGCAATAATCCCACTTCAGTTTCGGCTGAAAGTCGAGCTGCCAGGATTCGGGGTAACGGATCATTTCCGATTCAGTCAGTCGCACAGACCAGGGAAGCTTGCTGTCTACCTGTTGTGCCGATACGGAAGCGGTCATTGTAACCAATAAAGCCACTATAAAAAAATTATAAAAAGGAGTTCGTCTCATGGTTTGTTATTTTAAGGATTCAACATAGTCTTTTTTCACGGTACGAAAGTAGTGTTTTTCCTCCAAACCCAGTGGGATTTTTTAGTCAAGTAGGTGCATTTTTTGTTTTTCGTGCACGGAAACGACTAATTTTGTGCACGCAAACGTCAAAAATGTCCATTTTTGATGCAATATCTCATAAATTAAGAGTTTCGTTTTGGAAGAAAGCAAAAAAGGTCTTACTTTTGGCACGGTTTACAACTAATACCCTCTGGGGAAACACAGGTAATTTATCATTAAAACAGAGAAAAAATAGAACAGAATGGAAGAAGTATTTAAGTACATTATCGGTCTTGGAGCGGCAGTAATGATGCCAATCATTTTCACGATTTTAGGAGTATGTATCGGTATTAAACTTCCCAAAGCGCTGAAGAGCGGTTTGTTGGTTGGTGTCGGTTTCGTTGGTTTATCAGTAGTGACGGCATTGCTCACCAGCAGTCTGGGTCCGGCATTAAGTAAAATGGTTGAAATCTACGGATTGGAATTGGGAATTTTCGACATGGGTTGGCCTTCTGCTGCGGCGGTAGCTTACAACACTTCAGTCGGTGCTTTCATCATCCCTGTTTGCTTGGGAGTTAACTTATTAATGTTGCTTACCAAAACAACCCGTACCGTCAATATCGACCTTTGGAACTATTGGCACTTCGCATTTATCGGTGCTATCGTCTACTTTGCTTCCGACAATATCTATTGGGGATTCTTCGCTGCCATCATCTGTTACATCATTACACTGGTAATGGCTGATATGACTGCTCCTGCTTTCCAGAAGTTCTATGATAAAATGGACGGTATCTCTATTCCTCAACCGTTCTGCCAAAGTTTCGTTCCGTTTGCTATTGTAATCAATAAACTATTGGATAAAATTCCGGGATTCGACAAGCTGAATATCGATTCTGAAGGTATGAAAAAGAAATTCGGATTGATGGGTGAACCGCTGTTCTTGGGTATCGTAATCGGTTGCGGTATCGGCGCATTGGGTTGTGCCAGCTGGAAAGAAGTATTGGATAATATTCCGGGCATTTTAGGACTGGGTATCAAGATGGGTGCGGTGATGGAATTGATTCCACGTATCACCAGCCTCTTTATCGAAGGTTTGAAACCGATCTCTGACGCTACCCGCGAACTGATTGCTAAGAAATATAAGAATAACACCGGTTTGAGCATCGGTATGAGCCCTGCACTGGTTATCGGTCACCCGACTACCCTGGTGGTATCTCTGCTGTTGATCCCTGTCACTATCTTCCTGGCTGTTATCCTTCCGGGCAACCGTTTCTTACCGCTGGCTTCTCTGGCAGGTATGTTCTACCTGTTCCCGATGATTCTGCCTATTACAAAAGGTAACGTAGTGAAATCATTTATTATCGGCCTGGTAGCATTGATTGTAGGTCTGTATTTCGTAACAGGACTGGCAGGCTTCTTCACACTGGCTGCTAAAGATGTATACGAAGCAACAGGTGACCCGACAGTAAACATCCCCGCCGGTTTTGAAGGCGGCGCACTTGACTTTGCTTCCAGTCTCTTCTGCTGGGGTATCTTCCACCTTACTTACAGTCTGAAGATTATCGGCCCTGCCATCCTCGTGGCACTGGCACTCGGAATGGCTATCTACAACCGTATCCGCATGACTAGAAACGACGCAAAGAACGCATTGAACAGTAATAAGGAATAAGTAGAAAAGCCTTTAACTGATAATAATAAGTGGTATATAATATATAACTCAATAAAAAACTCGAAAGATGAAAAAATTAGCAATTGCAATGATGTTGGGTATCGCAGCAATGTCTGCCTCCGCCCAGGTGAATTACAAGATGCAAGTGGCTTGCAGCCCGCAAGACGTGAAAACGTATGATACTAACCGCTTGCGCAGTAGCTTCCTGATGGAAAAAGTAATGGTTCCGAACGAAATCAACGTTACTTATTCTATGTACGATCGTCTGATCTTCGGTGGCGCAGTACCTGCAACAAAAGAATTGGTACTTGAAACAATCGACCCGCTGAAATCTAAATTCTTCCTCGAACGCCGTGAACTGGGTGTCATCAACATTGGTGGCGAAGGTATCGTAACCGTAGACGGTAAAGAATATACTTTGAAATTCAAAGATGCTCTGTACGTAGGTAGAGGCAAGCAGAAAGTGACTTTCAAGAGCAAAGATTCCAGCAATCCTGCCAAATTCTACATCAACTCGGCTACTGCCCACAAGGAATACAAGACTCAATTGATTACTATCGACGGACGTAAAGGTTCTCTGAAAGCAAACTCATTTGCTGCCGGAAAGCTGGAAGAAAGCAACGACCGCGTTATCAACCAGTTGATTGTTAACAACGTACTTGAGGAAGGTCCTTGCCAATTGCAGATGGGATTGACTGAACTGAAACCGGGTAGCGTATGGAACACCATGCCGGCACACACTCACTCTCGTCGTGTAGAAGCATACTTCTACTTCAATGTACCGGCAGGAAATGCTATTTGCCACTTCATGGGCGAACCTCAAGAAGAACGCGTCGTATGGATGCAGAACGAACAAGCTATCATGTCACCGGAATGGTCTATCCACGCTGCTGCCGGAACAAGCAACTACATGTTTATCTGGGGTATGGCAGGTGAAAACCTCGACTACGGAGACATGGACAAGATCAAATATACAGAAATGCGCTAACCGTTGCGTATTCCTGTATGACATATAATTTTTCAGACGCAGATAACGCGGATAGCACGGATCAAAAATAAGAATCCGCATTATCCGCGTCATCTGCGTCTAAAAGATTAGACTCATTTGCTCTTGATTCACAAACTCGTTTATCTTCTTTCTGTATTACCCCCAACGTTGCAAATGATAATGCTATGAGACATTTTTATATCCTTTGAAACAAATAGCATATATAATGCAACGAATAATACATGATTTTGACCAATTTTTACAAATAAAATTCAGTCGAAATACCGACCTTTGTCAACGAAACAAAATCTATTTAAATCCATTATCATGAATGCATTTCAAAAAACAGGCGAAAAGATGACAAACTACAGATGGACCATCTGTGCTATGCTATTTTTTGCTACTACAGTTAACTATCTCGACCGTCAGGTTCTCTCATTGACGTGGGATGAATTTATCAAACCGGAATTCCACTGGGACGAATCTCACTACGGTACTATTACTTCTGTTTTCTCCATTGTATACGCTATATGTATGCTGTTTGCCGGTCGTTTTGTCGACTGGATGGGAACTAAAAAAGGATTTTTATGGGCTATCGGTGTCTGGTCGGCAGGTGCTTGTCTTCATGCCGTTTGTGGTATTGTCACAGAAGCACAAGTTGGACTTCATAGTGCAGCAGAACTGGCAGGTGCCACAGGAGATGTGGTAGTGACTATTGCTACGGTCAGTATGTACTGCTTCCTCGCTGCCCGCTGTATCCTTGCTTTAGGAGAAGCCGGTAACTTCCCTGCCGCTATTAAAGTAACCGCAGAGTACTTCCCTAAAAAAGACCGTGCTTATGCTACTTCTATCTTTAATGCTGGTGCATCTATCGGAGCATTGATCGCTCCTCTTACCATTCCTATTCTGGCAAAAATGTTCGGTTGGGAAATGGCATTTATCGTAATTGGTGGACTTGGCTTTATCTGGATGGGATTCTGGGTGTTTATGTATGATGCCCCATCGAAAAGCAAACATGTCAATCAGGCAGAGCTTGACTACATCGAGCAAGATAATCGCGAAGCAGGCAGTGCTCCAATGACAGACGAAAAAGATGAAAAGAGAATGAAGTTCTGGCAATGTTTCAGCTACAAACAAACATGGGCCTTTGTCTTCGGTAAGTTCATGACTGACGGCGTATGGTGGTTCTTCCTTTTCTGGACTCCGTCTTATCTGAATACACAATTCGGTATCAAAACCTCCGACCCACTGGGTATGGCGTTGATCTTTACGCTTTATGCAGTGACTATGTTATCTATCTATGGTGGTAAATTACCTACTATCTTCATCAACAGAACAGGTATGAATCCGTATGCAGCCCGTATGAAAGCGATGCTAATCTTCGCCTTCTTCCCGCTGGTTGTACTATTAGCACAACCGTTAGGTACTGTTTCTCCATGGTTCCCGGTTATCTTAATCGGTATTGGTGGAGCTGCTCATCAATCCTGGTCGGCCAATATATTCTCTACCGTAGGCGATATGTTCCCAAGAACAGCTATTGCAAGTATCACCGGTATAGGTGGTATGGCAGGAGGCGTAGGCTCTATGATTCTTCAGAAAGTGGCAGGTAACTTGTTCGTATATGCTTCCGGAACAACGATGATCGACGGCAAAGAGGTGGAAATGACAAAAGAATTACTCGAACAAGGAGCACAATTCGTACACCCAGCCATGACATTCATGGGATTCGAAGGCAAACCAGCCGGATATTTCGTTATCTTCTGCGTATGTGCAGTAGCTTATCTGTTGGGTTGGGTTATCATGAAGGCATTAGTTCCGAAATACAAACCTATCGTATTAGAGTAAATCTATTCGAACAGATAGAATCGTTAAAAACAAAAGAGTAACTCGTCGCCGAGTTACTCTTTTGTTTTTAACCAATTATTCAAAAAAATGAAAAATGAAAAAATAAAAAAGCCTCTTCTCACGAAGAAGGCTTTTTAGGTTTACTTATCCTGCATCATCCTCCTGCAAAATTTTTAACCGAAACACTAGAAACAGTGTTTTTGCATTCCTATAATGAAGTATAGTAAACGTTAAGATGAAAAAAAGGGAAGTCTCACGACTTCCACAATTCTTCTAACCTTAAATCTAAATCTCTATGAAAAAAACGTGTTGCAAATATAGGCGTTTGTTCAACATAGAGGTGTTAATGAATTGCATAAAGAGAGAATAAAAACTAACATCTGCAAAATGATGCAATTTTTCAGAAGCTTTCTATTAATTTTAATAAACTTTTATAGAGTGGATTGCGTTCGAGTAGTTCGGAAACTCCTGTAATGAACATCTGTTTTCTTGCACGAGTCAAGGCAACATTCAGTTTCCGGTCGATCAAAACACCCTCTTCTTCCGTCAGATTGGATAGAAATTTTAGTTGGTAAGGGTAGTTGACACAGAAGGAATAGATTATTACATCACGCTCGCTTCCCTGGAACCGTTCTACTGTGTCAACTAGAATTCGGTTCAGAGCTGGAATACCTAATGATTCTATTTCTTTTTTTATCAATGCTATCTGACTCCGGTAAGGGGTAATGATTCCTAAAGTACGGGATTCGTCAAAATCTGCCTGATGATCTTCATAAATGCGAACAGCTAAGTCGGCAACAATACGTGCTTCCGAATAGTTGATCTTTGCAGACGCTCCGACCTTCTCCGGCACAGAGGGATAAAAAGCCAAACGACAGATAGTATCGGATGATTCTATTTGGTGAGGCAAGCCGACAGGGATCAGACGCCCTCCATAAAAGGCACGATTAGCAAACAAAGCAACTTCCGGATGCATTCGCCCTTGACGGCACAGCATATCGTAGGAGCGATGAACCGTTGCAGTACAGTTCCGGTAGAGGCGTTCAAACAAGGAATCTTTCAAATTGGTCAACCCGATAGACAGTAAAGATTCATCATAAATGGCCGATTGCTCCGTATTTTGCTGTACCACAGCAGGCAGTTGTTTATGATCTCCGATCAAGACAAACTTATCTATTGCATCTTTTCCGTCTTCTCCACGTGCACAGAGGATACCCAACAACTGCGGTTCCAATATTTGGGTAGCCTCATCAATAATGGCTACATCAAAATGCTTCAAACGAAACAGTTCCGGTTTGCCGGAAATAGCCGCTACCGTTCCCACAATAATCCGACAATTCCGGATGCGTTCGTACACTTCCGAACGACGGTTACAAGAGGATAATTCATTTTCAATCAGATGCCCGCGGTAGGCTTCATCACATGATAATTCACTTCCCACACGTATAAAATCAACAGCCGGAGCAATGGAAGCCAGCGACTTGCATATCTCATCGACAGCCCGGTTGGTGTATGAAAGCAAAAGAATCTGCGCATCTTTATCTGCATGAAAAGTCTCTACCATTTTCTTCAGGGCACATGAAGTTTTGCCTGTTCCCGGAGGCCCGATAAGAAGGAAATAATCCTGTGCGGCTTTTGCTTTCAGGGCGATTCGCGTAAAATCGTCTTCCGAACGGGAAATCATGGAATCCAATGATTCATCAAACCGAGGAGGACGCTGTGACAGCAACAAGTCACGACGTTCCTTCCTTGCAGAAAGATAAATATATAACCCCTGATACATCGAGCGGAATGTTGTATCCATTGTATCATGTTCTATCGCATAAAGGCTTTCGGCAGGAAGTACGGATGGGTTCTGCTGGGTAGCACGTAAGCGAATACTTATTTCGTTTTCTGTCAGGTATTCAATATTACCCTTAAAAACCATTTTATTGGTGACGTTATCTGTATCGCGGTTACGTTCATAAAGGATAATGGCGTCGCCTTGACGGAAATTAGGGAGAGAAGTCTCTGTTTCAAGAGCTTCACTGCTGACAGTCTTACTTGCAGAGGCTTCATTTCCGGTAATATCATTTCCAATAGCTTTATCTCCGGTAATGTCATTTACGGCAGACTCATTCAACAAAGTTTTCCCAGCCTTTTCCTTTTTAAAGAAAGAAAAAGTAAGTCCGGCTTTATGTTCATCGGCAGCATGATTCTCCTTTATTCTCAAATCATAGATGATTTCTCCGGCCTCGCATTTCTCCGCTAATGTAGAAAGCCATAAAGAAGCTGCCCCGGTACGTCCTTCATAATCCACATCACCGGATTTTGAGGTATAAAGTTCCTTTGTAATAAAGTTGTACACCGCATAGAAGTAATTCTTTTCCAGTGGAGAAAGAGCTTTCAGTTTCGATTGAAAGTTATCAATAGAAGGACGCAGGTATGTTTCCCAAAAACGTCCTTTCAATCCTCTTTCATTCAAGGTGGAGGCATTGATTTCTTCCAGTTTTTGTGCCGTATATTCCAGACTGTTGCGTAATTGGACGCCATATTCATCGGCCACAATGCGGTTACGCAAATCAATCACCCGACGCACCATCGCCCACGAAGGACGGGAGGGATAAAGAAGCGGATAACGGGTATAAAGCAAATAGGCTTTCACTTTCCGGTGATCCATTCCCATCGAATATTGCAAGACTGCTTGATAAAGTAACATCTGTACTTTATTATTCTCCTTCGGCTCTACCTTGCCCCGGATAGCGTATTCATCCGCCTTGCCGGATTTCATTTCTATGAAAGAAGACATGTCCCGCTGCATATAGTCGAGACGTCCCTGAAGTCCGAGTGCTTCACAGATATAAGAAGGTTCGAGCACGGCATCCGTCTTGTCCAGTTCATAACCGGCTGCATGAAAGGTATCATTGACCGTTTCACGAATATGATCGAAGTGCAGTTTGCAGTCCTCAAAGAATTGGCGTTCTTTCTCTTTGTCGCGCAAATCGGAACAGGCAGCCAGCTCAATAGGATAACGCCGGAAGGCTTTCTGCATACAGGTACGATAATCTATGTCTTCACTCTTCGCATAAATCCATTCGTCCAGGAAAAGATTGGCTATATTTCCCAGCAACAGAGGCCGGGCATTTTCGATCGGTTGAAGACGGGACAGGAAATAATTGGCCGGATGATGCCCGTAGTCACGGAAACACTCTGCCAAAGAACTGATGTCAAGCAAATAATCCGGTTCGAGTACAATGAAAGAAGGAGTCAGGATTCCCGCCTCATCCACTGCAACATCCAATAAATTGACCTGGGCATGACGCCAAAGCAGTTTGCACGTCTCTGCAAACTCTTCATTGATTTGAGGGATATTATAACGAACTAAATATGGTTTCTCCGAGACTTCGTCCAAGGGAGTCACATACAAATATTGCTCATCGGCATACTGGAAGCAGACACGCATTCGCTGCACCCGTTCGCGGGCAGGAGGCGCAACCAGGTAGGTGGCATCCGCACGCGGAAGTAGGCGGTATAATTCCAAGGGAATATCCTCTTCCAAGAGTTTACGAATAAAAAAAGCTAATGTTTTCGCATCGCGCAAGAGTTGTTCCCGGTTGGGCTCCTGCTGGCGGTTCAAGATAGCATTCGAAGTGAGCCGGAAAGTATGCAGCCGGTTCTGCTCTGCAACAGAAAGACCGACCTTAGCCGCCACGAAACTGATTCGTGCGGAAAGGTCGGTCATCTGTAAGCTTTCGTTTTGCATTTGCGCGCGACAAATACGCTCCAGCAAGTCGCGCATTTGCTTATATCCTACGGCAAGATAAGCATCTTCCGTCCGGCAAACTGCTAAAAGGATTTCATAAGATTCTATCGCTTCACTCTTCGGACAGGGCAACTTCATCTCCAGCTTCATCTTCAACTTCCTCTTCTGTTTTCTTCTTGTCCTTTATCATCAAAATACTCATCTCGTACAACAGATAAAGCGGAATAGCAACAACACTCAAGGTGAACGGGTCTCCCGTCGGAGTAATAATAGCAGCAGCTATCACTATGACGACAACCGCATGACGGCGGTATTTCCGCAGGAAGGACTTGTTGACCACTCCCATTAAAGAAAGCAACCATGTAACCAATGGAAGTTCAAAAGCCAATCCCATGCAGAGAATCAGCATCATAAAATTGTCGATATAAGAATTGAGCGACAGGATATTCTCCACTTCCGAACTCAACTGATAAGTAGAAAGGAAACGGAGAGTCAACGGATAAACCATAAAGTAGCCCAACAGTACACCGATGAAGAACATCAGTGTTCCGATAGTCAATGCTTTACGCACGCCCTTTCTCTCATTCGGATAAAGGGCGGGATTGATGAAACGCCATATTTCAAAAAAGATATAAGGCATAGCCGTCACCACCGACATCCAGAATGCTGTCGACATGTGAATAAAGAAAGGAGCAGCCAAGTTGATATTGACCAGCTTCACATAAAATTGTTGCGTGAAGAAGTCATCGGTCAAATCAAATGTTTTACCGATATGCCGTAATAAATCGTAGAATATGAAATCATTGTGGCAAGGCGCAAGTATTACATGGTCGAAGAGGTAGGGCATAGCAATAAAATAGCCTATTGCCAATACAAACCAAACTCCAACTACCCGAAAAAGTACCTTACGCAATTCGTCCAAATGATCCCAAAAGGTCATTTCTGCCATCCGTATGTTGTGCTCTTTTAGTTCTTAGAAGGATCTACTGGTTTGTCCAACTCGTCTTTAGCCTTGTTTATTTCATCTTTCGCTTCGTTTACACCGTCTTTGAAGCTCTTTACGCCTTTGCCTAATCCGCGCATCAGTTCAGGAATTTTCTTTCCACCAAAAAGAAGAAGGATAACCAAAGCGATAATAATCCATTCGGAACCACTGGGCAAAAAGCCTAACAATAATAAGTTTGTCATAAGTTTATTTGATATAAGAGGTTTTTAATAGCTGATGCAAAGATAATTATTTTAATGAAGAATGAAGAATGAAGAATGAAAAATTCGCGATGTGAGTGATTCATCATAATCGCGTAGCCATTCTTCATTCATCATTCTTCATTCTTCATTAAAATTAGTCCTGATAATATACCCTTTTCACCCGTGTCGATATACTTGTCAACACTTCATAAGGAATCGTTTCCAGCTTATCGGACAACACCGTAATCGGCAGATCATCACCGAAGATGATAGCTTGATCGCCTTCCCGACAATCAATATCCGTCACATCAATCATGCAAACGTCCATACAAATATTCCCCACATAAGGAGCTTTCTTTCCGTTCACCAGGCAATAGGCGTTGCCGCGTCCCAAGTGGCGGTTCAGTCCATCCGCATAACCGATAGGAATAGCTGCAATGCGGGAAGGGCGTACCAAATGCCCCATCCGGCTATATCCTACCGTATCTTCTTGGGGAACATCCCGGATCTGAAGGATGGTGGTCTTGAGCGTACTTACATTATGTATTATCGAATTGTCTATCGGGCTGACTCCATAAAGTCCGATTCCCAAGCGCACCATATCGTACTGTGCTTCGGGGAAACGCTCGATTCCTGCCGTATTACAGATATGACGGAGAATCTTATGAGAGAAGGCGGCCTGCAATTCTTGCGAACCTTTCTCGAACAATTCAATCTGTCCGCGGGTGAAATCATCGAACTGTGACGAATCACTTCCTACAAAATGAGAAAATACCGAACGGGGAATCACCGCGCTCTGATTCTTCAGACGACGGATAAGCAATGGAATATCCTCCACCGCAAAGCCCAAACGGTGCATACCTGTATCAAGTTTCACATGAATGGGGAAGTTGGTGATTCCTTCTTTCTCCGCAGCTTTGATAAGTGCGTCGAGCAGATGGAAATTATAGACTTCCGGTTCCAGTTTATAATCAAACATGGTTTTGAATGCGGTAAGTTCCGGGTCCATAATGATAATAGAGGCGGTAATGCCTGCCTTGCGGAGTTCGGAACCTTCGTCAGCAACGGCTACAGCCAGATAATCGACATGGTGTTCCTGTAAACTCTTGGCAATTTCATACGAACCGGCTCCGTAAGCTGATGCTTTCACCATACAGATCATCTTTGTTTCCGGATGGCGAAGCATAGAACGGTAATGGTTCAAGTTGGCTACCATCGCTCCGAGATTTACTTCAAGAATGGTTTCATGCACCTTCAATTCGAGGGCTTCGGATACCAGATCAAAGTTGAACACACGGGAACCTTTCACCAGAATCACTTCCGAATGAAGCGATTTAAGTATATTGGATGCAAGGAGTGCTTCTGTATTAGGGAAGAAATAGCGTTCGAGATCATCATCAAAACGGGCGGAACAAGAAGATATCTCCTGCCCTACTCCAATCAGTTTATTAATACCTTTGCTCTGTACCAATTGTGCCACACGCCGATAAAGCGTAGCGGTACTTTGTCCGGTTTCCAGTATATCCGACAGGATAAGCGTCCGTTTCAAGCCTTTCTTTTCCGAACGGCGTACAAGGAAATCGAGAGCAATATCCAATGATGCCAAGTCTGAATTATAGCTATCATTAATCAGTACACAGTTATTCTTCCCCTCTTTCACCTCCAGACGCATGGCAATCGGTTCGAGACGGGCCATCCGCTCGGTTATCTGATCGGCAGGCGTCATCAGATAAAGACAAGCTGCCAAGCAATTCAGTGCATTTTCAATGGAAGCGTCATCGATGAAAGGAATACAGAAAGTATTATCCATCTCCAGATAACGATAGGATATAACGGTATGATCTTCTTTCTTGGTCACACGGCTGATATACAACGGGCGTTCAATGTCGGTACGGCTCCAGGCAATCTCACGTGCCGTCAGCATTGATTTTGCGACACAATTGCTGATTAACTCGTTATCACCGTTGTAAATCACGACATCACAGTCTTTGAAAAGCGTCAGCTTTTCCATGCATTTCTCCTGCAAGGAGAAAAAGTTTTCCTGATGGGCACCACCGATATTGGTCAGAATACCAATGGTAGGCTTAATCATTCGTTTCAAAGCTCCCATCTCCCCCATCTCGGAAATGCCGGCTTCGAAAATACCCAGTTCGGCTTCTTCAGAAAGTTGCCACACAGAAAGTGGGACTCCGATCTGCGAATTATAACTGCGTGGAGAACGAACGATGCAACGATCCGGGCTAAGCAACTGGTGCAACCACTCCTTCACAATGGTTTTTCCATTACTGCCGGTGATACCGATCACAGGGATCTTAAATTTATCACGATGTGTTTCGGCAAGCTTCTGCAAAGCTTTCAGAGGATTGGGAACGATGAGGAAGTTGAGAGTTGAGAGTTGAGAATTGAGAGTGGGCTGCGCACCATCATGCTGCATAGAACTCTCAACTCTCAACTCTCCATTCTCAACTTCTTTAAAGTCTTCTTCCGTAATTACAAAATTACGTACGCCCCGGTCATATAAATCGGGGATATAACGGGCTCCGCTATTTCGTTTGGTAGTTAAAGCAAAAAAAAGAGTTTCTTCCGGAAAACTCAAAGAGCGGCTGTCTGTTAGCAGCCAATCAATAGTCGCTTTATGTTTGCCCACACGGCGGGCACCGATACTTTTGGCTATGGATTCAATCGCATATGACATAGTTCTGTTTCTTTTTGAAAATCTAAGTACGGGTATTTTCCGATAAGTCGTTCTATTTTTAACACTATTTGTCCTAAAAAGCGTTGATACGCCTCTGACTCGGGATGAAAGGGCTTGTGCGCCAAGTCCCGGCGGATGTCTTGCACAGCTACGATAACCTGCTTTGTTTCAGAAGAAAAGAAGGTTTCGGAGAAGCGTTCCCACAGGTAACGAATCGCCAGAGGAGACGGATGCAACATATCGTCGGCATAGAAGCGATAATCACGTAATTCGTCCAATATGATTTCATAAGAGGGGAAATAGAACACTCGTTCCGGGAACAGTTGTTGCAATCGGTCGATGGCAAGCAGCAGAGTCGATTTGCTTAACTGGTTGGCGTGCATCCCGTCGCGTATATGACGGATCGGGCTGACTGTAAACAGCCATTTTAGTTCCGGATTCAGGGCTGACATTTCGGTGATGAGTGCTGTATAATCTTCTACAATTTCTTCTACAGACAGCCGGTAACGCAAAAAGTGACTCTCCGGCAATTGATGGCAATTAGCTACCACTTGTCCACTCTCCTTTTGTTTATAAACGTAAGCAGTTCCCATTGTCACCATCAGCCAGTTCAATTCCGGCAGTTTTTTATAAGCGTGGTGAAGACGTGAATTTATGGCATGCAATGTCTCTTCGGGCGTAAAAGCAGAAAAAGAGCCATGATGCATCGGGCTATGCCATAAATCTTTGTAGGCAAACAGATCTTGTTTGTTGTATTCCTTATTTCTTATAATCTCCCTCAAAGCAGATGAGACGGACAAAGGATTATAAAGAATACCAAAAGGATTCAGGTCCAGTTGAAATCCGGCATCCATTAATTGTCGCCCGATATTTTCCGCAAAACAGGACCCCATCAGAAGAATATGATCTGCGTGACTGACCGACGGCATCCCGGCAGGTAGTTCTACAGATGTTTGAAAGTTCATACGATTTTCCATCATTTCATTACGTTTCATGTGCAAAAGTAATCAAAAAACTATTTCCACCCTCTTTTTCCTCACGATTCAATAATCTTAGGAAATATAGAAAAACAGATGCGTCTCTATGCCGGATAAGATTTTATAAAGAAAAGGAGGCCGAATATACTTTCTTTTCGTATTTTTGCACTAAATTTCCTAGAATCATGAATAGTGAACCAACATATAACTTGTTAAACTCCATCAATTACCCCGAAGACCTACGTAAACTAACCGTAGAGCAACTGCCGGAAGTATGTGATGAACTAAGGCAAGACATTATTAAAGAACTCTGCTGCAACCCCGGACACTTCGCCGCCAGCCTGGGAACCGTGGAACTAACCGTAGCTCTGCACTACGTCTACAATACACCATACGACCGTATTGTATGGGACGTGGGACATCAGGCATACGGCCACAAAATTCTTACAGGACGCCGTGAAGCATTTTCTACAAACAGGAAACTCGGAGGAATCCGCCCTTTCCCATCTCCGGAAGAAAGCGAATATGATACTTTCACGTGCGGACACGCTTCCAATTCGATTTCTGCCGCTCTCGGTATGGCTGTCGCAGCCGCCCGGAAAGGAGACGCCAAACGCCATGTAGTAGCCATTATCGGCGACGGATCAATGAGTGGCGGACTGGCTTTTGAAGGACTGAACAACGCATCTGCCACGTCGAACAACCTGCTCATTATCCTGAATGACAATGATATGGCAATCGACCGCAGCGTAGGAGGCATGAAGCAGTATCTTTTCAACTTAACGACTTCTAACCGCTATAATCAGCTACGTTTCAAGCTCTCGCGCATGCTGTTCAAGCTTGGCATTTTAAACGAAGAACGCCGCAAAGCACTCATCCGTTTCGGAAATAGCCTGAAATCAATGGCGGCACAGCAACAGAATATTTTTGAAGGGATGAATATCCGTTACTTCGGTCCGATAGACGGACACGACGTAAAGAACCTGGCAAGAGTATTACGTGATATCAAAGATATGCAAGGACCTAAAATCCTGCACCTGCACACTATCAAAGGAAAAGGATTCGGTCCGGCAGAGAAACACGCTACCGAATGGCATGCTCCCGGCAAATTCGATCCCGTCACCGGCGAACGTTTCATTGCCAACACCGAAGGAATGCCCCCGCTTTTCCAGGACGTATTCGGAAATACACTGGTGGAACTTGCCGAAGCCAACCCGAAGATTGTCGGTGTCACTCCCGCCATGCCCAGCGGCTGTTCGATGAATATACTAATGGAGAAAATGCCGAAACGCGCTTTCGATGTCGGTATTGCCGAAGGACATGCGGTTACCTTCTCCGGAGGAATGGCTAAAGACGGACTACAACCATTCTGCAATATCTATTCTTCTTTTATGCAACGGGCGCATGATAATATCATCCACGACGTAGCGATTCAGAATCTCCCAGTTGTTTTGTGTCTCGACCGCGCCGGACTGGTTGGCGAAGACGGTCCTACTCACCACGGAGCTTTTGACATGGCATGTTTACGCCCGATCCCTAATCTGACTATCAGTTCCCCCATGGACGAACACGAATTACGTCGCCTGATGTATACGGCACAATTGCCGGACAAGGGACCGTTCGTGATCCGCTACCCCCGTGGACGCGGCGTACTGGTGGACTGGAAGTGTCCGCTAGAAGAGATCCCGGTAGGAAAAGGACGGAAACTGAAAGAGGGTAGCGACCTTGCAGTGATTACTATCGGACCGATAGGAAACGTAGCCGCCCGTGCCATCACCCGGGCAGAAGCAGATTTAGGTCTGTCCATCGCCCATTACGATTTACGATTTCTGAAACCACTGGATGAAGAGTTGTTGCATGAGGCAGGACGTAAATTCCAACGTATCCTGACCATCGAAGACGGAATTATCAAAGGCGGTATGGGTAGCGCTGTCCTCGAATTTATGGCAGACAACGAATACAAACCGACCGTAAAGCGTATCGGTATCCCTAATATATTTGTAGAACATGGGGCAGTTGCCGAACTGTACCAACTGTGCGGCATGGATGAAGAAGGGATTCTGACTAAAATAAAAGAATTTATCAATTGACATGAAGATTATTATTGCCGGTGCCGGCAACGTAGGCACCCATTTGGCCAAACTGTTATCGCGCGAAAAGCAAGATATTATCTTGATGGATGATGACGAAGAGAAACTAAGTGCTCTTAGCGCCAACTTTGACTTGCTGACTGTTGCCGCTTCTCCTTCTTCCATCTCCGGATTGAAAGAAGTGGGCGTCAAAGAAGCCGACCTGTTCATCGCAGTCACACCGGACGAAAGCCGCAACATGACTGCCTGTATGCTGGCCACCAACCTGGGAGCCAAAAAGACAGTGGCACGTATCGACAACTATGAATATCTTCTGCCCAAAAATAAAGAGTTCTTCCAGAAGCTGGGAGTAGATTCGCTGATTTACCCGGAAATGCTGGCTGCTAAAGAAATCGTATCTTCCATGCGCATGAGCTGGGTACGCCAATGGTGGGAGTTCTGCGGAGGTTCGCTGGTTCTGATTGGTACGAAGATGCGCGAAAAGGCTGAAATCCTGAATATACCGCTGCACCAGCTGGGCGGTCCCAACATTCCTTACCACGTAGTGGCCATCAAACGCGGAACGGAAACGATTATCCCTCGCGGAGACGATGTTATTAAATTGCATGATATTGTTTATTTCACCACTACCCGCAAATACATTCCTTATATACGTAAGATAGCCGGCAAAGAAGACTATGCCGATGTACGCAATGTAATGATTATGGGAGGTAGCCGTATCGCAGTCCGTACCGCACAATATGTACCGGACTATATGCAGGTGAAAATAGTGGATAATGACCTGAACCGTTGCAACCGTCTGACAGAACTACTGGATGATAAAACAATGATTATCAACGGAGACGGTCGTGACATGGATCTGCTTATCGAAGAAGGGCTAAAGAATACCGAAGCATTTGTAGCCCTGACCGGCAACTCGGAAACAAATATCCTGGCCTGTCTCGCCGCCAAACGTATGGGAGTGGAAAAGACGGTGGCAGAAGTGGAGAACATCGACTATATCGGTATGGCAGAAAGTCTCGACATCGGCACGGTTATCAATAAAAAAATGATTGCTGCCAGCCATATCTACCAAATGATGCTGGACGCCGACGTGTCTAATGTAAAATGCCTGACTTTTGCCAATGCGGACGTTGCAGAATTCACCGTACCGGAAGGGGCCAAAATAACCAAACACCTGATTAAAGACCTGGGACTTCCCAAAGGCACCACCATCGGAGGAATGATCCGTAACGGAGAAGGTATCCTGGTGACAGGTGATACGCAAATCCGCCCCGGCGACCATGTAGTCGTATTCTGCCTAAGCATGATGATTAAAAAGATTGAGAAGTTCTTTAACTAAGTATTAACAAATACTTGTATATGATTAACTCGAAGATGATATTCCGGATTCTGGGTTTTCTGCTTCTGATAGAAACAGTTATGCTATTATGTTGTGGAGGTGTTTCTCTTTTTTATAAGGAGAATGACTTGCAGAGTTTTCTGGTTTCATCGGCTATTACAACTAGCATCGGTATTCTGTTGCTCGCCATCGGGAAAGACGCAGTGAAATCCCTGAATCGTCGTGATGGATATGTCATAGTCAGTGTAGCATGGGTCACCTTTTCCCTTTTCGGAATGTTACCTTATTATATAGGAGGGTATATCCCAAGTGTTACGGATGCATTTTTTGAAACGATGTCCGGGTTCAGCAGTACGGGTGCCACCATCTTGAATAATATAGAGTCAATGCCTCATGGAATACTTTTTTGGCGGGCTATGACACAATGGATAGGCGGTTTGGGTATTGTATTCTTCACCATTGCCGTTCTACCGATTTTCGGTGTGGGCGGGATTCAGGTGTTTGCAGCAGAAGCCAGCGGTCCTACTCATGACAAAGTGCATCCCCGTATTGGTATCACTGCCAAATGGATTTGGGGTATTTATGCCGGAATGACAGGGACATTGATTGTCTTATTAGTATTTGGAGGTATGAGTGTGTTTGACAGTATATGCCATGCTTTCACGACAACCAGCACTGGCGGATTTTCTACCAAACAAGCAAGTATCGAATATTATCACTCACCCTATATAGATTATGTAATCTCTATTTTCATGTTTCTTTCGGGCATCAACTTCACGCTATTACTGTTGATGTTCAATGGAAAAATAAAGAAGTTCATTCATGATGCAGAGCTAAAATTCTATTTCTGGTGTGTTTCTTTCTTTACTATATTTATTGCAGTCTGGCTTCATCAGACTTCTTCTATGGAGATAGAAGAAGCGTTCCGTAAATCACTTTTCCAAGTGATTTCCTTGCAAACTTCTACGGGATTTGCCACAGCCGATTATATGCTTTGGCCTTCTATCCTTTGGGGATGCCTTGTAATAGTGATGATCATCGGAGCCTGTGCCGGCAGTACAACAGGAGGTATAAAATGTATTCGTATGGTTATCCTGTTTCAGGTTGTGAAAAACGAATTCAAACATATTCTTCACCCTAATGCCGTGCTCCCGGTGCGAGTTAACAAACAGGTTATTTCTCCTTCCATCCAGTCTACAGTATTGGCCTTTACTTTTTTATATGCAGTCATCGCTATCATCAGCATACTTATCATGATGGGGCTGGGAGTCGGTTTTCTGGAATCAATCGGAACCGTAATCTCAAGTATGGGTAATATGGGACCGGGACTTGGCACATGCGGCCCGGCCTTCTCATGGAGTGAATTGCCTGATGCCGCCAAATGGCTGCTTTCTTTTTTAATGCTCTTGGGACGTTTGGAATTGTTTACAGTATTACTACTTTTCACTTCCGATTTCTGGAAAAAGAATTAAGAATTCAATAAAGGTAGTCTCTTTAATGCAAAAGCTACAATAAGGAGTACATTATCAGGCTATTACAAAGAGTACTTATCTATTCATATATTCTCAACGATTCTCACCGTAATGAGAAAAAATACTCATCGCAATGAGAAAAAGTTCTCATTACAGTGAGAATTCTTTCTCATTACGGTGAGTATTCTATCGTATTTGTACGTTGTTATCACATCATATCTTTCTAAGTAAAATCTTTCTTACAACAGGCTTATTTATTTCATAAATCTTATTGATAAGAACATCCATTTCCTGTTGGCGAGCATCACGGACAGCTTCAAACATCATCTTTGAATACATATCACGACGTCCCTTCAACCAAACGTTTTTATCCAAGTTTTCATCCATCACCTCGATCGCTTTTCTGTCGTCAGCATACAGCAATCCCTTTTGCTGGAAAAAGCCGAATTCACACCACGCATATTCTCTGAATGTTCTTTCAATTTCCCAACGATATTCATTCAGGTGCATCACCGTCAATGCTTGTTGGTATTGGGGAGTTTTGGATTCAGCAGCAAGATTAATGCCCTTTGCCAGTTCATCTCCACTCCAGGTTCCAATTTCTTCATCGTCTATCAACAACTTATAATTGCCTTTCAGTCCTGTTACTTTCAACGTTTCACGGTTCATCTCTTCCATAAAAGGAACAACTTTCAGCACTTCTGCCTGGCTCTTTTTCTGTCCCCAACCACGAGCAATAGTATCTAAAGGATAAGGAAGAGCTTCTGCCAAATAGTCAAAACTCAAATCTTTTCCGTTCTTCTTTATATTTGAAACGGTACAATTTTCCGACTTAACGGCTTGTTTTTTATTGGCATTAATCTCCATATCCGCTACTTCTTTACCTACAAATCCCTGGGCTTTCAGGAAAAGATAGGCCATCACCATGTGCCCGTCGTTATCGGGATGAATACGGTCACTGCCACAAAGGGTAAAGGTAGGATCTTTCTGCTGATATTGCTGATTAATAGCTGTCATAGGAGCATTTAAATCGGTAAATTCCCAATTATTCTTAGCTGCCGATTCTTTCTGATATTCAACAAGCCGTTTGATGGTTTCATTTTTTATCTTGAACGGTGTATTCTCTTTGAGTTGTACGGTTTCATCATACGGAGAAGTTCCGACCATCACGATACGGGTATCAGGAAGATCTTTAAAACGTTTCTCCATCTGCTGGTAATTCTTTATACTTTCCTGATATTTCTGCTCACCGAATTCTTTGGGCTTATCACCGTTATATTCAAAATATCCGGAATCATTCATACCAAAAGTAACCATCAACACGGAAGGTTTCATCGCAAAAATATCACCATCCAGACGTTTGTTCATATCATAAGCTGTATCTCCACCAATACCACCGTTGAAAACACGGATAGGCATATCCGGAAAACGGGTCATATAATATAACCAGATGTATGAATGGTAATGACCACCATCCGTTATACTATTTCCCAGAAACACTGCTCTCTCACCCTCCTTAAAAGGTTTCACAGTTTGTGCAAACGCAGCAGTACATGTCATACAGGCTGCCACAATCAATAAAATAAGTTTTTTCATGTCTTAATCTATCTTTTACAAATTGTTATCTTCTTCATGAATGTTTTCCTTATTTTTTGCGAGGATCATATACGGCCACTGCCACGCGTGAATCGGCACATCCATAATATAAGAACCATTTCTGATTGTGAAATACAAGTCCTTCTATAAATACCGTTCCGGCTGGATATTGTCCGCTCTTTTCGAAGTCAGATTCGGGAATATAGAAAGGTTTATCTAGGCGATCGATTAACTTAGTAGGATCTTTGACGTCAAATAGGGCTTGTCCGGCGCAATAAGAGTTGGCTGTATAAAGAGTATCTCCTTCTGTGCCCGACTTGTTTTTGCCGTTATAAAGTAGCAGGATTCCTTTGTCTGTAAGGACGGCAGGAGGACCACATTCGGTCAGGGCACTGTCGAACTTACCTGTGCGGGGAGTTATCACTTTCAGGAATTCTCCATTTTCATCCAACATTGGTTCCCAGTTGACCAAGTCTGTGGAAGTGGCTACATTCACAAACTTTTCTCCCCAGTACATCCAGTATTTGCCGTCAATCTTGGCAATCACTTGTTTGCCGTCGATTAATTGGGTTACGATAGAGGCAGATTTGGAAAATTCATCTATGAATCTTCCGTTGTATGCTTTTGCGAAAGCCGGTCCATGTTTTTCCCACGTTTGAAGATCGCGCGAGGTGGCCACTGCCAAACGTGCCTGTTTGCGGTTCCATTGTGTGTAATGCATTACGTAAAGCCCGTCTTCTGTTACAGCAACACGTGGGTCTTCGCAACCGCCGGGATTTTCCAGTTCTTTCTGACTGTCGTCTGCCGGATAAAATACAGGTACGGACATTCGTTTGAAGTGTAGTCCGTCGTCAGAAGAGGCATATCCCAAACGGGAGGTACGTGATCCGATACCAGTTGCCGAGTTGTCTTCAGCCCGGTAGAGGACTACTACTTTCCCATCATAAACAGTAGCAGCGGGATTAAACGTATCACTCGCTTCCCATGCTATTGAGTCCTGTCGCATCGGACAATAGAAAAAGGTAGTAGTGTCAGGAGAGATAATCGGATTAATTCCTTCCGGACGCTGGAAATCTGCCCACGCCCAATCCGGGAATTCTGCTGTTTGCTTCTTCTCGCCACAGGAAGTGATTAATGCGGCAGCCATCAGTAGATAAGCTATGTTTTGTAGTTTTCTTTTCATTTTTACGTTTGATATTATAAATAAGTGCTCTTACAAAATTATCTTATATCATAAATTTATATACCTCGTTGATTTGCTTTAAGGGAAAGAGGGAGGCGTCACTTTAGTTCCCCACTTCACGTCAGGCTTGGACGAGGTAGTGTATTCTATCGTAGCTCCATTATTCAGTTGATCCCAATCGAGCCATGTACTGTCACACGGTTTACCGTTCAGCTTCATGGACTTGATATAAATATTCTTTTCCGAACCGCCTTTTATCACCATATCCCCTTTCTTTAAATGAACTTTCACGGATGAGAATATCGGAGTGTTCACTGTAAAACCTCCCACTCCCGGTATTTCGGGATAAAGTCCAATACAAGCGAATACATACCAAGCCCCCATCGTTCCTAAATCATCATTACCTGGCAGACCATCAATTTTGCTTGAATACTGTTCATTCAATACACGGTTAATAATCTCCTGTGCTTTATAGGGAGTTCCTACCCAGTTGTATATCCAGGGTATGTGGAAGCTCGGTTCATTGCCGGAAGCGAACCAGGCATCATTATAGCCGGCATCCAGACGAGTAAAGAATTCATCCAGGCGTTTTTCTGCCGCTGCTTTACCTCCAATGATTTCTATCAGCCCGGCAATATCGTATGGCACCATCCAGAAATAATTCTTATAGGTCGATTCACGGAAATCTTCAGTCAGTGGTTTCCACGAACCATCCGGATTACGTGATTGCAACCATCCGGTTTCCGGGTTATACAGATTCTTCCATGAACGTGCAAAATGGAAATAGCGCCAGCTTGCAAACTCTGCTCCTACAGCATGTAAACCAAACTGTCCGATTGCAAAATCTGCAGAAGTATATTCCAGTTGTATAGAAGCATTATAATATCCTTTATCCAAATACTGTTTTAGCCCTGGACGCACTTCGATATTCTGCGACATTGTGCCCGGTTCTTCCGCTCCTTTTCTCATAATTTTCCAAATCGGTTTCGGATCGTAATTGCGGGCACCAAAAGCATAGGCATTGGATATCAGGATGGGAGTTGGATCTCCTTGCATCACGCCGGTCTCTATATTAGCCATCACCCAACGCGGGAAAGCACCACCAGCCTCTTCGGCAAACAATTGGTGAGAAATAACAATATCAGAGGCTACTTCAGGATCAAGGATTGACAATAGTTGAATCTGTGTACGATAAGTATCCCAGTTGCTAAAAGAAGTATAGTGCTTGGAACGGGATTTATGTACCCTGAAGTCCGCCCCCATGTATTCTCCATTCACATCACTGCATACGTTCGGGTGAATGAATGAACGATACAGATGGGTATAAAATTGAGTGGTACGATCCGGATTAGTTCCTTCTACTTCGATCTTACCCAAATAATGATTCCATTTGGATTCAGCCTGATTCTGAATCTGCAGGAAATCCCATCCGGTATTCTCCGCTTTCAGATTTTCGCGTGCATTTTCTACTGATACATAAGAAACCCCAATCTTATATTGGACATTTTTCTTCTTATCTACATCAAAAGTAAAATAGACTCCGGAGTATTCTCCTTCAGCAAAAGTAGTATTCGGTTTCAGTTCATTTCTTTTCCATGTTCCCGACTCCAGCGCATCCGTATCAAACTCTGCCACAAAATAGACTTTATACGGTGTACGGAGTCCACAGAAATTACCGCCTTCTGCATATCCTTCACACTTATTCGGTGCAGTAATAACGATGGCGGCCTGCTCTATCGGAGTTGCGGAAATGCCTCCACCGATAATTACCGTACCATATTGCTGATCTGCCGGATATTCATAACTCGCCATACCGGTCCTTTCAGTTACTGTCAGTTTTGCATGAATATCTTCCTGCACCTTTGCTTCATAATAACCGGCATGTCCTTTTTCTTCAGAAATATTGATACGGTAATTGAGAATATTGTCCGGAGACATCTTCAGTTTACCTTTTACCGGAAAAGTGGGAAAGTTACCCATGTGCTCGCAACCGCCACCACTCAACTGATTGATGACGAATCCGGAACGTTTGGAAAAATAAGAGGGGGTGAACTGCACCATTCCGTATGGATAGGTGGCTCCGGGATAAAGATATCCCGAAGTCAAACCCACGCCCTTCGTTCCTATCAGGGTATTTACCTGACGGGCATAATTACTCCCGACGTTCTGCGCCGAGAGACTCCCCCACCCTCCAATCAAAACCAATAAAAAACCTGTTAAAATTTTATTTTTCATACTGTATTCTTCTTATATCTTTTTAGTTTCTTATTCTTTCGATAAAGAGAAGGGAGCGGCATACTTCGACGTACATCGTTCTTTATTCGGTTGACTTCCCATTTCAAAACGGATAATTCCTCCGTCTGCTATATCGACGTATCTGATAAAATTCTTATCCAACACACGTCCATTTAAGGTAGCAGACTGGATATAGAGATTCTCTTTACTATTGTTGTTCGCTTCAATCACGAATTTATTACCGTTTTCCATCGTTATAGTAGCTTTCTTAAATAACGGACTGCCAATTACATACTCATCCGTACCCGGACAAACGGCATAAATGCCCAGTGAACTCAAGACATACCAAGATGACATACCACCCTGGTCTTCATCTCCCGGATATCCTCTTTCTGTGGAATTATACAATCTCTCAACAATCTGACGGACCCAATATTGGGTTTTCCATGGCTGTCCGGCATAGCTATATAAATAAGGCATGTGCTGAATGGGCTGGTTGCCATGTGCATACTGTCCCATACCTGCAATCTCCATTTCTTTCATTTCATGGATCACTCCCCTGTAAGTGCCCGGTTTGATAGTGGGGGGAAGGGCAAATACGGAATCTATTTTGGTCGTGAACTTTTGATCGCTCCCGAACAAATTTATAAGTCCCTCCACATCATGGAATACCGACCAAGTATAATGCCACGCATTGCCCTCACAGAAAGGCCCGCCCCACTCCAACGGGTCAAACGGTTCCTGCCATTTACCATCAGCGCCTTTTCCCCTCATAAAACCGATAGACGGGTCAAATACGTTTTTATAATTATACATCTGACGGGCAAAAACTTCCTGATAATGTTTGTTTCCGGTCATCTTAGCCAGTTGGTAGCCACAGAAATCATCGTATGCATATTCCATTGTCTGTGCACTCGATCCCATTGATTCCGGATAAGGAACATATCCCAGTTCAAAATATTCTTTCCAGAAACCACGCCCGTTGGCACCTCCCCAAGGACCTTTATTCATGGCTTCGTGCGCGTATGCTTTTAAGGCTTTCTCCGGATCAAAAGTCCGAATCCCTTTTGCCCACGCATCTGCTAGCAACGAAATGGAATGATTGCCCAGCATCCCTCCAGTTTCTCCCGGTGCTGACCAAGACGGTAACCACCCGCATTGTTCTTGCGCGGCAAGCAAAGCATTCATATAACGTCCCTGCATCGTAGGATGAAGGATATTAGTCAATGGAAATTGAGAACGGAAAGTATCCCAGAAGCCATTATCCGTATACATATATCCATCGTACACTTTACCGTCATAAGGACTATAGTAATAAGGTTCTCCATTTGCTTTACGCTCATAGAATTTGCGTGAGAAGAGATTGGCACGGAACAGGCAGGAGTAGAAAGTTTTCATTTGTTCGTCTGTTCCACCTTCTACCTGGATTCTATTCAATAATTCATTCCACGTTTTATGTCCACGTATTTTAGTGGCTTCCAAATTCTTATCCTTACCCAACTCGTCGTTAAGCGTAACCACAGCTTGTTCTGCACTGATATAGGAAGAAGCAGCTTTCGCTTGTACTTTCGAGCCTTTTTTAAATTTGATATAAGCGCCGTAACCTTTGCCTTCTCCTTCCAATTTTCCGGAAAACACCTCATCTTTCTGATTTTCCCATACGCCATAATCTTCAAATGCTTTATCGAACTGCACGATGAAGTAGCTACGGAATGTCTTGGAGTTGTTTACAAAACGCTGGTTATTCACCCAACCGGATATTTGTCTTTTTACCGGATCAATTTTAATTTCGCTCATATCCGTATATCCGTCAATCACCAGATAAGCGTCTCCGGTAGAGGGATAGGAAAAACGCAAATGCACGCCGCGGGTAGTCGGAGCCATTTCGGTAGTAATGCCATTATTGAGCGTTACTTTGTAATAATGGGGCTTGGCTATTTCATTGTCATGACTGAACTTCGTGGCCCGTTTATTCTGATTCACAACCAATTCTCCTACCATCGGCATAAAGGAATATACAGCATAATCACTCATCCACGGGCTGCATTGATGAGATTGACAGAATCCCCTGATATTATCGACTGCATATTGATATTTCCAGCCTTCTCCGTTCTTTCCTGTTTGTGCAGACCATGTATGCATGGCATAAGGCATACCTGTGGTAGGGTATGTATTGCCATAACTCAAGCCGAAATGAGAGTCGGTACCTTGCAATGTATTGACATACTGCACGAGATCCTTCATTTGGGCATATATACCTGTTGAGAAGAAAGAAAAGATTACTAAATAAATAAATTTGTTCATGTTTTTTTATTTGCAATTATACAATTTCGATTAATAAACACATAAAGCTTTCACTTATCATTGTATTCGTCCACCTTTAATGCGCTTCTATACTCATCCAGCCGTTTTTGCAAGCGTTGCTGTACTTTTTTATACTTTAAATCATCATAAAGATTATTCAGTTCATTCGGGTCCTTCTTCAAGTCATACAACTCATTGCAATCCAATGGATCTTTCTTTGTACCATAAAAATGGATCAGCTTGTAACGACTATCACGGACCCCGTCGTGACGACGGACTTTGTGTTGGGCAGGATAATCGTAATAATGATAATAAATATCCCGGCGCCATTTTGCAGGTATCTTTCCACTCAACAAAGGAAGCAATGAATTGCCAACCATATAATGAGGTTTCTCAATCCCGGCCGCATCCAAAATGGTGGGAGCATAATCTATATTTTGAACTAAAGCATTACATTTACTATTTTCTTTTTTCTGAGGATAATATATGATCAGCGGTGTCCGGAAAGACTCCTCATACATAAAACGCTTATCGAACCACCCGTGCTCTCCCATATAAAAGCCCTGATCGGAAGTATAAACAATCATCGTATTTTCCATCAAATCATGTGCTTCCAAATACTCCAGCAAACGTCCGACTTCATCGTCAATAGATTTAATACACCGAAGATAATCTTTGAGATATTCCTGATATTTCCATTTTTTCATATCCGCCCCGGCAGCTTTCTTTTTCATAAAATCCGCATAACGTTTCTCATAAGCCGCTTCCCATTGACCGCGTTCTTCAACATTCATTCGATTGATAGACGCCTGCATCCCCTTAACATTCCATTCTTTATTGTAAGGTGAAGTATCTTTCAACTGATTTAGTTTGAGATCGTAGACAATTGTCATGTCTTTATCAATCTGCATTTCCTGTTCATTGGCAGGCCTACAACGTGTATTATAATCATCATCAAAAGTATCCGGATATGGAAATTCGGCATTTTCATAAAGATGGAGATATTTGGGTTCCGGCATCCAATTTCGATGAGGCGCTTTGTGGTGGACGAGCAGACAAAACGGCATGGATGTATTACGATGTTCCAAAAAGTCAATGGCATAGTCGGTTGTCAATGTCGTTGCATAGCCCTCACGCCTAACATACTTTCCATTCGTATCTTTGCTTTTAAACTCCGGATGATAATATGCGCCTTGATCCCACAAGACTTGATAATAATCAAATCCTTTGGGTTCACAACGCATATGCCACTTACCAACAACCGCTGTCTGATAACCATTTTGCTGTAAAATCTCCGAGAAAAAAGTCTTGGTTGTATCCACATTACCAAAAAGAGTCCGTTGACCATTCTGGTGACTATACAATCCGGTCATCAAACACGCACGCGAAGGAGTGGAAAGAGAATTTTCCACAAATGCTCGTTGAAAAAGCATTCCCTTGGCTGCCAAACGATCCAGATTTGGTGTGGGAGCCAGTTTGCCCAAAGGTCCGCCATAAGCACTGATTGTTTGATAAGAATGATCATCCGTCATAATATAAACTATATTCATTTTCGACTCCCTGTCATTCTTTCCATACCCCCACAAGCTATTACATAATAAAAGCGGAACAAAAAAAGCGGTTGGTTTCATAATTCTTGCATTCATTAATATTAATTTTTGAGAATGTTCTAAAATAGTGTTTTTGAGCCCTTATCATTTACCACTATAAGTGATTCCCTGCCAATCATCGGTACGGAAAGGCGATGCAGGAAGATTAGCGCCGTTATATAAATTACAGATCGGATTATCCGCCCACGCATAACGCACTGCTATCGGAAAAGAGACTTCCGGAGAAGAAACTACAACCGAATTCCCATCAATCACAGCATCAGCCCAATGAAACTTACGATCGACTCCGGAAATGGTAAATCCTTTCAGAACTTCATTATTCTTTGTTTTCAGCCCTCCGTTTGTATGCTTAAAGTAAATACGTATCTTATTGCCTTCAATCCGGTAAGTATCATACATAGGACCGGAGTATGGTATTTTTTCTCCATAGGTTTGTGCCCGTGCAACTAATGCCAGACGTCTTCCCACTTCCTGTTTGTTCTTTGGATGAATATCAAAAGCATCGCCTATATCAATTGTTACAGCCATGCCTGTGTTTGCAAGATGTAAAGTTCTTGTTTGTGCTTCTCGCAGTTCTGCCCAAGTTGCATCCACCGGAGCTGTTTGTTGAGCTGTAAAATTAGCTAGCTGCACCATATAAAAAGGAAAATCATATCCCCAGCGATCCCGCCAGTCTTTTATCATTAATGGCATCAATTCACGATATTGATATGCCCGTCCCGTATTGGCTTCTCCTTGATACCAAATCGCTCCCTTAATGGCATAAGGAATAAGGGGATGCAACATTGCATTGAACAGAAAACCGGGAACATTCGGTTCATTAGCAGTATTAACCGGCATGTGTGGTATATCCTTCATAGTCAAAGAAACCTGATACTTCCAATTACCGGCCAACTGCATATCATCTGTTTGAGAACGCTGAAGAGAAATGCTCCCCGGACTACCGTTAATACCACCCGTGCCACCTGTATCCATTACCCGCACAGCAATCACAGCCTTTCCTTTCTTAACCAATTCTTTCGGAATTTTATAACTTCTAGGAGTCATCCATCCTTCTGTATGCCCCACTTGCACACCATTAAAGTAAGTAAAATCATTGTCATCAATTACTCCCACATTCAGCGTCAGCTCTTTATTAGCCCAGTTAGCCGGAATATCTATCGTTTTTCTAAACCAAACAATACCATTAAAGCCTGCCAATCCCTGTTCTTGCATCAAACCGGGCACTTTCATTGTTTTCCAAGAGCTATCCTCCAAATCGGTAGCCGCCCATACAGCTTTACCATTTATAAATCCTTTATCGATCTTCTCAATATTCTTTTTCCAGTCTTCTATATCCGAATGAAATTTCTTTTCACGTTCTTCCTTGGTTACCGGAAGCCCATTCAACACCTCTAATTTCTTTTGCATATCCGGCATTGTTGCCAGCGCTTCTTTACTCGTCCAGGTCTCTATATACGTACCTCCCCAAGATGTGTCAATCAGTCCGATTGGCACATTCTGATACTTATGCAAATCACGTCCGAAAAAATAACCGGCCGCCGAAAAGTCTGCCACACTTTTTGACGAACAAACCTGCCAGCCATTTTCCGTAGCCTTAAGTCTATCACCAGGAACAGGGCTTATCGCCTTTTCTACCAATAGAAAACGGATATTGGGATAATTTTCCGCTTCCATCTTTTCTTGTTGATAGTTCAGAACCTTTCCCCATCCTTCTACCTGCATTTCCATATTGGATTGACCGGAACAGATCCAAACTTCACCGATCATCACATTTGAAAGCTTCACCTTCTTTCCGTCAGAAATTGTAATTTCATAGGGTCCCCCAGCAGCGGGAGTAGTTACTTTGATATTCCATTTTCCTTGTGCATCAGCCTGAATTGTGTATGTCTTCTGATCCCATGAGGTAATAATTTCTATTTTCTTATTAGGCTTACTCATTCCCCAAACAGGAGCTTCTGTTTTCTGTTGCAATACCATATTATCCGAAAACAAAGGTGACAATTTTACTTGTGCACAAACATTAGTAACAAACAATAGATACCATAAAACACATACTAAAACTTTTTTCATTTCTATTCTTCATTAGTTATATAATATATGACGAACAAAACTCTGTTTACCGTTAATCGATCCACTTTATCCTAAGAATTAAATAATCAAAAAAAGAACCATTTCTTTTTTTTGTAGAAAAATGGTTCTTTCATTTTCTTATCCGAACAAGCAAGAATTATTCATCGTAAACCTTCTCCCAATTATAAACACGATAGAAGTAAGGACGATAAAAATCCGCACTACCAACTGCATTAAAGTTATCTCCAAAATCTTTTGCGTCAGTATTTGTAGAGAAAACCAACTCGCCATTGCGTGATAAATGAGGATGTAAGTTTACCATATATAAATTCTTATAAGTGCGTTCACCAAGTTTATCTAACAAATCCGGGAGTCCGAACAGTCTTTTGCAATCAACAAAAGGTCCATACGGTTTATCACTTCGGAAAATATACATTTCACGTCCAAACCATTTAGCTTGTGCAAACATATAATAGGTATCTCCTTTCTTAATTACCCACGGCATACTGCAATCTGTATCCTGAATTCTGGATCTTTTAACCTCTTGCTCAGTAGGATAAGTAGTCTGCCAAGAAAAATTTCCTTGTTCATCACTTACATAATATTCCCATGGGCTAGTAAGATCATGTCTAGCCGTACGGGCCACCAACATATCATAATTATTATATGAACCATACAAATAAATATGACCGTCTTCATCTTCCCATAAAGTAGAGCCATATCCATATATATCAGCATCATTAAAATGATGATCGGCATTAATCAGCTTCATATAACTATCATCACCGGGGTTTCCCTCCAAACTGTAAGTTGCCAGACAAATCCCCTCATGCCTCATCAAAGCTTGCTGGTTTGTATTATCTACTCCATTCCAAAGTACTTGTAACTGATTATTACATACAGTAGCATCACCTGCCCAATATAGCCAATCCTGATCAATCTCTCCTTTCTGCACCTCCTCTTCGCTCAAACTGGCTTTCGGATGACGTATATGAGTGCGTGCCTGATAATAGCGAGAGGCAGCAGGATCAGTCGTTTGAACAAAATCAGCTAACCACACCAGATTTTCCTCCTCATCACCAGGAGTTTGCACCATAATAGTGTTACGTGGAAAATTCACTTTATTTCCATCACGCGACCTGTTTTCTCCATCTACAACTCCATACCAACTATCATTAAACGACCAAAATGCATTCCCATCAGGCAACAGGGTCGTCAACACACCGTCACCTCCATTCCAACCTAAAGTCCGAGTAAATAATTTATCATACTTTTTATCCTTAAAAGCCATCACATAACCGTTAGTCTCCATCAGTTCTAATTCCCATGTCGGCTTAATAGTATTCAAAACCGCTTCTTGCGCTTCTTCCTGAGGAGTACTTTTATATTCTAAGGGAACTGCTTCAAATTTATCACAAGCTCCTAATATACCACACAACAAAAGGAGTGATAAAATCTTTCTATTTTTATATCTATCCATATTTATGTCCGTTTAATCATTAAATTAGAATGTTAATTGTACACCAAGATTCACTACCCGCTGATTCATATAAGCATCACCCGCTGTATTGGTTTTTATTTCAGGATCTTGTTGATATTTATCATAACCTGTAAATGTCAGCAAGTTATAAGCATTCACATAAAAACGAATATTATCCACATACTTAGGCAACACCTTCTTAGGAAGTTGATATCCTAAATCAATAGTCTTCAAACGAATATACCAAGCATTAATCAACCAGAAATCAGACATGTAAGTACTAGCACTATTTATTGTAGAAGGGTTGGTCGTCAAACGAGGGAAAGTTATTTCTTCTCCATTTTGATAACGTTCCAATGTCCAACGTCCGGTATGAATAGGTTGGAACTGACTCTTGAACGATTCTATACCAGTACCATTGATTGCAAAACTATAGTCGAATGAACCTTGAAATAATACATTAAAACTGAATCCTTTCCAATATCCTCCGATTGACCAGCCCAAAGTAGTAGTAGGCAAATTGGGTTTACCAATGGCTCCCTTATCAAAATCATCAATAGAGCCATCACCATTCAAGTCGGCATACTTCAAGTCACCCGCCTGAACCGGAATATCCGTATAAGGCACTGCCGGAGCTTTAATTGTAGGATCGGTTTTGGCAGCATTTATCAATTCGATATCTTCCGGCGTATAATAACCTATCCATTGATATCCAAACGGTTGATTCAAAGGCTTTCCTGTTTCCGCTAACCAAGAATATTTTTGTTGAGCCTCAGCCTTAAAATCAACTTTATTCTTTGCATAAGAGAATACTAAACTTGTATTAAAATCGAACTCTCCAAAACGATCTTGATAACCAATTTGCCCGTCAAAACCTTGGTTAGTAGTCCTTGCCACGTTACTCGGAGCATATCCTATACCTATTATCAAAGGAACATCGGCACGTGTCACCAATTGATCATAACGTTTATCTAAGAAATAATCAAGAGTAAACGAAACTTTATTGAATAAATTCATATCCAAACCGATATCAAGCTTTTTAGCCTTTTCCCAAGTTACACTAGGAGTCCCCAAATCGCCTTCTTTTATCACCGGTGTATCACCTGGATAATCACCAAAAGGATAATTACCATTCTCTTTATACACTTGCTCGTACAAATAGCGATTGCCTGCCGCTACATCTGATCCTACCAAACCATAAGAAGCTCTTATTTTCAATAGTTGAACATTTTTTTCCAGCCAATCTACGTTTTTAAAGAAATTCTCTTCCGAAATAGCATAACCGATACCAATAGCCGGGAAAAAACCAAAGCGATTATTTTTACCGAAGCGATCTGTTCCATTATAAGCCATATTAAGATCAATCAAATATTTGCTCTTATATTTATATCCCATCGTCAAAGTATAACCTTCAAAGTTGTTAGGAACTGCCGCATCTTTTTCATTGGTCGTGCTTTGACGATTATATAAGAACATAGCGTTCACATCATGGTTTCCATTAAAAACACGTGCATAATTTAATGACGCTTGGATATTCAGGTCTTTCGTCGCCCGTTCCGTTCCACTAGTCACTGAATATGTTCCATAATCATATTTTTTATTGGGATTGATCTCATATTGATCAGATGACGAATTATAATGATAGGTAGGATAATCTCCACGATGCACCTGACGATAATTTTCATCTACACTCGAATAAGCCAAACGAAAATTAGCAGCAAGTCCCTGTGTCAGAAAATCCATTTTCCAAGTGGCCCCATACAGAATATTATTATCATTACGACGAGTACGCTTATAACCTTCATTTGCCAAACGGGCATTCAATGTGGGTTTATACCCTTCCGTATCACTCAAATAAGCATAAGAACCATTAGGATTTAGTACCGGAGCAGAATAAGGATGCATTTTGGAAAAATCGTAAATTTCACCCGTTGCATTCATATTGCAAGGTTCATTAATATTCATAAAACGTGAAGATACATCCAAACGCATATTTAAATTATCCGTCACATCAAAATCTATATTAGTACGATAGTTAAAACGGCGATAGAAATAGTTGGAATTTACATCATTTTCCTTTGTTCCAAAATCTTTCACCATACCATCTTGGGTAAAATAGCCGGCAGAAACAAAATATCTTAGTTTTTTAGATCCTCCGGAAATATCCACATTCACGTTCTCCTGAAAAGCACTTTTCTTAAAAATCTCATCATACCAGTTTACATCCGGATGACCATAAGGATCAGTATGATCTCTGAAAGCCATTATATCTTGTTTAGAAAACAACCTGGGCATACCATCATTTTCATAAGCTTCATTCACCAGGATAGCCGTATTATATGAGTTCAAAAAGTCGGGAGTACGGACCGGTGTCTGTATACCTCCTTCCAAACGCACATTGATTTGTGGTTTCCCTTCTTTTCCTCTTCTTGTTTTCACAACCAATACTCCATTGGCACCTTTAATACCATAAATAGCAGTTGTCGAAGCATCTTTCAAGATTGAAATACTTTCAATTTCGTTTACATTGATTTGCGACAATTGTTCGTATGTATACTGTACGTCATCTACAATAATCAAAGGTTTATTGCCATCGGCATTCAAAGAACTTACACCACGAATAAAAAAATCAGAAGCATCCTTACCTGGCTGCCCGGAGGACTGCTGACTAAAGAAACCGGGCAACTTTCCTGTCAAAGCATTTTGTAAACTACTCGTTGGCACATTGCGAATTTCACGTGCCTGTATACCGCTTACCGCACCCGTCAGTGTGATACGTTTTGCCTTACCATAGGCCACTACGACCACTTCGTCAAGGTCTGTCTGGTCGGGAGTTAACTCCACATTCCAAGATGTCTGGTTTCCAACTTTCAACTCATGCCTCTTAAAACCGACATACGTGAATACCAATATATCTCCTTTATCCACTTTCAACTGATAATTACCGTCAAAATCCGTAATTGTACCAATTGTAGCATTTTTTACCTTTACATTTACTCCGGGAAGCAATTCACCATCAGTGGAAGAGACTTTTCCTTTTACTGTCAACGATTGCGCTAAAGCAAACGTAAACAGGTTTATACTTAATAATATTAAAAATATTCTTTTCATAACATATTACCAATTCGGGTTTTGAATCATATTTCCATTCTTTATCACTTCAGAATACGGAATTGGATAGAAGTAACGCTTCGTATCAAATTCAGCAGAAAGCACATTCACTTCATTATAGATTGTTTTATTGCCAACAACCTGAATATTCAAACCTTTTAAAGGTTCTTTGAAAATATCCTCCGCTATTCTCCAACGGCGAATATCCCAATAACGCTGTTCTTCAAACGCCATTTCAATTCTTCTTTCGTTACGGATAATTTCACGCATCTCAGCCGCATCATAATTCTGAGGAGCAGGCAATCCGTAATAATTTTCATTTCCAGGCTCGATGCCGGCTCTCTTACGTAACTGAATAAGACTATTTAGCACTTCTTTGTTGTCAATCGTACCGCCTGCCAAAGCCACTTCATTCAATGCTTCCGCATAATTTAGCAACACTTCACCATAGCGATACATTACCCACAAATGAATATTGTCCTCATAGTTACTTGACGTCTGATAATCTTTCATAAATTTCGCCATATAATAACATGTTCGGCTATATTGCGCTCCCGAAGGGTTATGTGTTCCACCTACTTGCGTATCAAGAGTTGTATTCAACCAGCGAGAACCATGATGTAATATCGTAAAATCCAACCGAGGATCACGATTCTTAAACGGATCATCTACCGAAGTTGAAACATATTTAGTACCATCTTTCATTAAAAATGATTCCACTAAATTCTGCGTCGGATTGGTATTTCCATTGCCTAAAGAGTTGCCTGAGAATCCTAAAGGCCCATTGGCTGTTTCTATACTTTTATTTTTACCTACTGGGCGGAAAAATATTAATTCAGGGTTATTTCCACCATAAAAATCCACAAAAATATTGCGATAATCCTGAGCTAAATTCAATGTGCCTTTTCCTTTCGGACCATATTGATCTATCAAATCTTTAGCAGCCTGAGCAGCTAAGTTCCAACGTCCACTATCATAAGAAGGATAGCCTATCAATTCATTTCCAGCCTCTAAAGGTTTCTCATTGAATAAAGGACTAGCTGCATACAACAATACTCTGGCTTTCATCGCCAAACAAGCCTCTTTGGTAGGAGCATGTGCAAATTCTGTGGCATCCGCCATCGGTAATGACCGAAGATCATCTTTTATTTCATCCAATTCACGCACAATATAATCAATGCATTGAGCAAATGTATTTCGCGGAAGTTGGACATCATCTCCCAATACATATACATTATCACCTATCAAAGGCACACCTCCATAACGTTTCACCAGCTCAAAATAAAAATGTGCTCTTAAAAAACGAGCTTCTGCCTTCATCGTATAGTTCAATGGTTTTGTTTCTCCCAGTGCATTGATATATGTCAAATTAAAAGGCACCACATCTATATTATTAATCAAAATATTCGCTTTGCGAATTCCTTGATAATATCCTCCCCATTCCATATCTGTCAGACGGGACACCGCCGAATACCGTCCCATGAATAATTTATAGATTTCAGGTTCGTTATTATTAATAGATATAGCGTCGTCCGAAGCCGCATCCAAAAAATCTCCATTTATACGATTATATCCACTAGGTAAATGTTCATAATAGATATTGTTCAGAAAATATCGAGCTTGTATCCCTGCCGAATCTGCTCTTGAGAACAAATAATCCAGTGTAAAATGTTCTACCGGTTCCTTTTCATATCCATCATTACAAGCCGATGCCATGAACAATAACCCCACTCCTAAAAATGTTAAATATTTATTTCGTATCATATAGTAATTCATTAAAATCTGATATTAATACCTGTACTAATGCAACGTTGCAAAGGATAACTAGTAAAACCAACCTCCGGATCAACTAGCTCACATGCAGATTTTGTAAACAGATTCTGCCCATTAACAAATATTTTCAAGCGTAATCCTCCCAAGTAGTTATTACAGAATGAATCAGGTAAGCTATATCCTAAACTGATATTCTTCAAACGGATAAAGTTGCCTGAACGTAACCAAAATGAAGAATTCCAGCCATTACCTCGATTATATCCGTTTCCACCAGCAGTCAATCGTGGAAATGTTGCAGTCTGTGCAGTTTCCGGTGTCCAACGTCCTAACATGTTTTCATACGCTTGTCCGTAATAACGACCATTTGTTTGAAACCCTTCCAATAAAGTCCAATCCTGCAAATAAAGATCACGATTATAAGCACCTTGCCAAAACATAGAAAACTCCAGGCCCCGCCATTCAAATCCTAAATCAATACCGAAATAAGAATAAGGTTTATCACCTCCAATAACTGTACGGTCAAATTCATTAATTACTTTATCATCATTCAGATCTTTATACTTAATATCACCAGGCTGGATGTTTTCGAAGCCTTCAATCACCGGACTTCTTTCAATCTCCTCTCTAGTTGTAAAAAATCCATCAGCTACCAATCCGTAAATAGCTCCTGCAGGACGCCCTGTTTGACGTAGATACTCCTCCGGAACTTCTTGTTCATCCATATAAAGTAGTTTACTTTGTTCGCAACTCCAGTTGGCTGATACATAATAATTAAAATCATTTATACGATCTTGATAAGTAATAGACAAATCTCCGCCAAAGCGACGTACTTTTCCTATGTTCTCCATCGGATAAGATTGTCCAATCAATTCAATGCTTTTACCTCTATTCTGTAATAAATCAAAATATTTATCATTATAATAGTCCGCCGTAAATTTCAGACGATTATTAAACATAGCCAAATCTATTCCCAAATTCCATTTATATGCTTTTTCCCAAGTCAAAAAAGGATTAGCCAAAGGAGCATTTTCTGTTGTCACATTTCCCAAATATGACATTTGCGTCCCTAACGGATAACCGGCATTTCCGATATGTGAGAATGTTTGCTGATACATATAATATCCCGAGTTATCTATACCATTGCCCGTTTTACCAAATACTCCACGTATTTTCAATTGATTAAGCCAATCAGCACTCTCCATAAAGTTTTCGTTGCTGATATCCCACCCTAAACCAAACGCATAGAAAGTTCCCCACCGCTTGCCGGGAGCATAACGATTGTAATAGCTTTCACTTAGAGCTGCTTGAACAAAATATTTCTTTGCATAGTCATAAGCTACATCTGCTATAATATTGGAAGGTAACTGAGGTAAGTCATAATTTATTAATGTATTACGAGTATCCCCCATTAAAGTAGCCTTCACTCCATGCGGTCCAAAATGACGATTGTAATCTACAGCAAACTGACCATACATTTGCTGATAGCTAGTTACCGAATAAAATTTATTGATCTGTGAATCACTTGTTCCGTACTGAGTATATGCTTCATTCCCCCCTTTATCCAAACTATAAGAATACACCGGAGCACGTTTACTACGCTCCGTATACGAACGGTTTTGAATAGAAATATTTCCAACCAAACGTGCCGATAACCCTTTTACTAACTTATTAAAATCATATTTTAAATTAATTCCCCCTGCCATATCACGAGCAGTATCCATAATATAACCGGAATTAATGGCTTGTGACATTAAGTTATTATCAAATGTCACATTCCCCCCCCATGTCCCATTCGGATTCTTAACCGGATAAGCATTGTTAGGAGTAGTATAAATTCCATTCAGCAAATTACTGTAGTTCACCCCCGGCTGATTTCCATCTTCCACGCGACCCAACAAAGTTACTTTAGCAGTAAAGTCATCGGTAATATTGATATTCACTTTTGAAGAAATCATATAACGAGAAAAAGACAAATTGGTGTCATGAGCATCACTTTCCGTCGGATTCGAAAATAATCCCTTTTCACCCATATAGCCTACACTAACAAAATATTGTGCAAACCTGTTACCCCCAGCCACATTTAAATTGTAAGATTGAGTAGTAGACGTCTTATTTAAAATTTCATCAAACCAATTTACATTAGGATGTGTATACGGACTAGATTGCGTACGGAACTTATTGAAATCATCGTAGGTATAAAACGGTTCCTTTCCGTCATTCTGTAATGCCTCATTCAGCAAATAAGCATATTGATGCGCTGACAAAGGGTTAGGAGTTTTAAGAGTACTCTGCACTCCAAAACGTCCGGTAAAGGATAACTGAAAACCTTGCTTAATAGGTTCCTTAGTGGTGATTACCAATGCTCCTCTCGAACTACGCATACCCAAGAACATGGATGACAAAGCATCTTTTTGAATGGAAACTGACTCAATAGCATCCGGATCTATTGAATAAAGTTCCCGTTGTATTCCATCAATTACTACTACAGGAGCTATACCACGCGAACCAACATTAAACTCTGTATTGTCACTATAAAAGCCTTCCCCAAACACAGGAATATTTCCTATAATACCACTTGTTGAGTTAGCAGAAGTCTGATGAACACGTGCTCCTCTGTATTGAGTAATATTCAGCCCCGCTAAACGCCCTGCTAAAGCCGGAAGAATAGTAGTCCCCATCATAGATGACAGTTTGTCTGTATAAACAGTAGATGATGAGCCTAAAAAACTATCTTTATCTTTTTTCTCATAAGGGCCATTGAAAGTCTGTCTATCTTTAACAAATTGCTCATCCAATGTTACTTTAAAAACACGCTCAGTATTCTTCAATTTGTTCACTCTTACTTCCTTATGTAGGAATCCCGGATGTGACAAACGCAATATATCACCTTTCTTTAATTGGAATTTAAAAACACCATCAACACCCGTTATTACTCGAAAATCACTATTTTTCATCGTTACCGTTACATCCGATACCGGATTACCATATTGGTCAACTACCTTTCCGGTAATATCAGCATACTTACTCATTTCCTGTGCCGATACATTCGGAGTTAATATCCCCAAAAACATGCACATCGTAAGCAATGCGAAATAAAACCAGTCATTTCTTTTAATTACTATATTATACATATAATTTCCTATCATTTAATATTAATAAAAACATAAATACTGACAGCTTTATTCACAAATAAGTTCGTAGCTGAACGGTTGTTCTTCTCCTTCTATCTCACCTCCCTGAGCAGCTATTTTATCATCGGTACCGGTAATATTAATTGTACCGTCTTCATTTGTGAATATATAATCAATTCTGGTGATAACTTCTCCCTCAGGAATACCAAAAAATCCTGCCGGCCAAATAGTCAAATTATAGGTTTCGCTAAATACTCGGTCTTCCTTAATCATCAATGTTTTTTCACTCCTCTCATCTACCGAATAAACATTGCCATTATCTGTATATGCCGTGGCTTCCATATAAATGGCATCAGCCTTCACAAGATCATTGGAATAAATATCACCTAAAAATGAAAACGTCACATAATCATCTTGTAATGCCGCCAGTGGTTCTACTCTATTAAAATGGAAAGAACAAAAATCTGTTATTCCGCCATCTCCTTCCACTACTTCAAAGCATTGGGCACCAGGACTATATTTCTTATATTCCTCCTTTTGCGGAAAATCATCTTCCGCAAAATTGATAAAGAAAGCTGGTTTAAAACGCAAATTTTTAGGACCAGTTTTACATCTCAAAGTAATAGTAAAACTTGCCTTGTCATGTTGTTTGATAGAATATATTTTATCAGTACGAAAAGCTACCCACTCCATATCATTCAACACATTCGTGCTAACTCCATATTCTGCCATCAATAGCTCTGCCCAAGGTACGGTTGCATTCTTTGGTACCAATTTAGTATCTACCGGAGACATTGGTAATGAAGTGACCCCATCTTCCACCCCATCAGCAATGTAAGTTACCGTAGTATTTTCACGTGCATTCCAACTTTTAGGAACCAATATAGCTACCAAAAATCTCTTCGTTTCACCTCCGGCAGCATCAATATGACCTTTCACTGTAAAGGTAGCAACTTCTCCTGCCTTCACCCAATAAATCGGCTCTTCTTCTGTACCTTGATTAAGATTAATGGAGTCAAGATAAACACACCCAACCATTATAATTGTCATCAATAACAGAAGAACTCCCAAAGCATAACTTCTATTTTGTTGTTTACTATTTGTTTTCATAAGATTATATTAAAGCGTTATTCTATTACTTGTTTAAAAGTATAAACATAGGTGTTAGTATGACATCCCGGACTTAACTTTATTGTCAATCGGCGTTTCCCGTCCACTGTCGAAAATCCAATTTCAGTCTTTACTTCTTTATTCATCCCTTCTTCTTCAAATACAAGATGAAATGGAAACTGTGGATCATCTACACTCCATTTCCCTTTATTTTTTACAATGAATGGCAGATAATTTTTTATTTCATAAGTATTGTCTTTTTTCAATATAATATGAAAAGCACTAAAATCCATATACTCTGTAATGTCTATTCCATTTCGAAAAACAGTAGCTAATTGCCAATTACCATCTATGTACTTAACCGTCTCCGAATAACTTCCAGGCGTCATTTCATCTTTAAATGTGTCGCAAGAACTGATAATCACAGTTAATGCCAGAAATGCCGCAATCGCAAATTGCATATTCAGTCTCATATTTCTGTTTTTTTGATTATTCATAATAAGGGTTTTGAAGCAAATCGTCACTCTTTACAGTCTCTTTATAAGGAATAGGGAAGAAATACATAGCTTCTCGGAAAGTATGTTTACGTACTTTTACCTTCTCTCCCTTTTCAATACCATTAGTACTTCTCGTAATTTTATAACCATGCATCTGTTGATTCTCTGTTGTCTCTGCAATCATCCAACGACGTACATCGAAGAAACGATGTCCTTCAAAAGCTAATTCAATACGACGTTCCAAACGAATAGCTTCTTGCATCTTTTCATAGTCACTTTCTATACCTTCCTTTAGCCCATATCTCCCGTCACTTCCAGGGTCAATTCCAGCGCGCTCCCGAAGCGTTCTCAATACTTCATAAGGGCTTACAACATGTCCATCCAGAATTTCTTTATGATTCGGTCCATAATATTCATTAGCAGCTTCTGCATAGTTCAACAAAATTTCGGAATAGCGAATTAAGTCAAAGGCTTGAGAAGTACTAATCCAATGATTACCAGCTACCCCACGATGACTAAATTTACGAATATAATATCCTGTCGGTGTGCCCGCCCCAAAAGCATCAGAAGTACTTCCAGCACCCACATGCGTATAAATAGTATGATTCCGGTCCCCGGCACTATTTAACTTTGATCCATGCCATACTACCGTATTAGCCAAACGTGGATCCCTCCCCTCAGCCGGTTTCAATGGATTATAAGTATATTTACTAGTGAGATCATCTATGTTTTTTCCATCTTTCATTGGAAATTGCTCTACTAAATCATGATAAACATAGCCACCGTTACCATCCCCTCCACAGCTTGGAGGCCCAAACAAAGCTTCACGTTCCTTGCCAGCAGCTGTAGGTCTATATTCAAATAACATTTCACAATACGTTCCATCAGGATAAGTAATCCCGTCTCCAGCATCAGACACATTATAAAAGTCATTATTATGGAAGATTGCATAAAATCCCCAACCCGGTTCAGAATTACCTTTTTCATCTTTATGGTTGGAGTAAATTGAAAAAGTATTCATCTTAATCACATCAAGAGCAGCATCAGCTGCTGTTTTCCAACGTTCTTTATTATATTCTAGATGACCAATCAATTCTTTTGGAAAACCTGCTGACTTTCCAAAATCACTACCATTGAATAATTTACTGGCTTCATACAAACGAACGCGCGAAATTAATCCTTTACATGAACCGGCAGTAGCACGTCCTGTATTTATTCCTCGAAACTTATTAGGCAAATCACGAGCCGCCAACTCACACTCATTAACAATATATTCTACACAATCAGCATACGTATCACGACTAGTTTTCATGTCATCATCCACCTCATATATATTATCGCCAATTAGAGGAACTCCACCATAATGACGTAATAACATAGCATAATACCATGCTCTCAAGAAACGAGCTTCTGCTTTATACTGCTGCTTTACAGATTTAGTTATCGGACTTCCATCCACATATCTCATAAACACATTCGCACGCCGAATATTAACATAGGCAATCTTCCACACATCATCCTCTTTTACATTTACCGGATTAATCGTCCCGGTAGCAAACATCACATCATTAGTCACATCAGAAACAACTTTGTATGCTGCTTCATCACACGCAGTTTGTAAGCCTCCATGTTGAGTTACCCAACCCATAAACTCAGTCTTGTAACGGTTTGGTTTAACATCATAGCCCACGTTGGTATAAATTTGCGAAAGGAACCTCGCTGTATATGCACTGTCAGCGAATACCGTTTCCCGATCAAGGTTTATCGTTTCTACTTGTTCCAAATTAGAAGTACAAGAAGAAATCGCAAATGTACCTGCAATAAATAAGCACAAAAACACAACTTTTTTCATATTACTAGAAATTATTAATGAAATCTTATTATAATTTTATATTATGACGATTAAATAAATACATACCACTAAAAGAATATATGTATTTTCTGATCTTGTATATCTATTATCACAGAAACTAGATTATAGAGACTTTTCAAATCATCTTTCTAATACCGTCTGAATACTGGAAGTAAGCAGATAGCTTGTCCCAGTTATCCCGCTAGGATTTAATAACAATAGGATAGTCTTCTCCCTATTTAAGTTCCAGATTATCCAGTTCCATTTCGGCTTGTTCCTTGCTTACAGCCTGATAAACAAGCTCAAGGTCTTTCATGAATTTCTTTTGATTCTTGCTGATCACATACTTAATGGAGTTGCGGTTCTGGTGAACAATACAAGCCTAGACAGTTGTTTCAGGAAAAACACTTCTAATGGCATCCGAAAAACCTGTCAGGTTATCCGTACAAGCAATAAGAACGTCTTTTACGCCACGGGATTGTATGTCGCTCAAACAAGAGAGCCCAAAGTTAGCACCTTCGCTTTTAGAGATATACATCCCTAATAAATCTTTATGTCCATCAGGGTTAATACCGATGATATTGTAAATAGCCCGCGTTACAGGGCGGTTCTTTTCATCCATTACTTTGTAATGAATAGCATCCGTCCAGACAATAGCATACACACTTTCTAAAGGCCGGCTGCGCCAGACCTGAATTTCCGGAAGAACGCGATCGGTGATGGAACTGATGGTCTCAGCGGATACGCGATTACCAAGAGAACGTTCATGATCGTCCATGTGGACATCCATTTCGCCTTGAAGGGCGGCATTGAGGATGCTTTCCAATAACGGAGCAAAAGCACCGTCTTTGCCTAACAAGGATTTACCAAACTTAAGCTGTTCCAAAGCCTTGTTTTTGATCTCTTCAAAATTGAATTCTTTGCTCATAAAAAAAACTATGTTAGTAAAGATATTAATTTTATTCGTTACTGACACTGTTTAAATTACAGTCTCCAGCGGCTTACTAGAGAAGATTTGGTTCTTAATCAAATTCCGTGCTAGTAAAGCTCATTGAAAGGCCGATGGATAAAGGGATATCGGCATATTAGAAATAACAAATAAATTATCCAAACTATATGCATCTTAAAGTACTCCAGAATAGCCATGAATAAGGTAATTGAACATAAATAAGTAGCACGGAATTTGATTAAGAACCGAAGATTTTCGGTTCTTCGTCAAATTTGGTGGTAAGTTTTTCTCCGCTCATTTAGCTAATTCAGTCAGTGCCTATATTTTCTTATGAAAGTGAGTAAAAAGGGATAATTATTAACTTGGAAATAAAGAGATAAAGAATTTACCACCAAATTTGACGAAGAACCAGATTTTCAAATTTCATTTCTCATATTCTCATAATACACCTGATAACAATCTATGAATCAATAACATAACAGTATGAGAAATAAGACATAAAATGGTGTTTCTCATACTATTTCCATCATTTATGCCTAAAAACGATGCATTTCTCATAAGTTTCAAATCGTTTTTCCTCTTATTCTCATACTCCTTTTATCTATTTTGCCCGTTTCTCATGTATGATAGCTGTAGCTTTTCCTGACTCCCGCCGGATTGACGATAATTCCTTTTCTTATGTTGTTTATTAAGCAACTTCTTGTTGTTTACTGCTTTTCTGTGTATCATTCACTTTATATCTTTATGTTTTTCCTTCATTATCGCCATCTTTTCCTCCTGCTATCTGCATAGTGGCACTTGAGTGAACAGATCATTCCACTCTAGTGAACGGTTCTTTCTACTCCAGTGCACAGACCTTTCCACTCGAGTGGAACGATATGACTGCTTATAGCTAAATATGCTAATGTCCGCTCTCAATACTCTGATGTCCATTTTATAACCTATCATTTTAAGTATTACGTGATTACATCTCCGGTATGCCTTGAATCCATAATAGCTGAATGTTTCACCTTGTCTTGAATACTCTGCAAAACAGTAAAAAAGCATATGGAATTGCTTGGAAAATCTATGAGAAATGCTTTTAAAGTTATGAAAAGCCATGAGAAATGCACCATTTTCAGCATAAAAAGCTGATAATACTATGAGAAATACAGTTTTCAATTTTATTTCTCATAGTGTTATCTCTATGATTTACAGACTGTTATTAGGTACATTATGAGAACATGAGAAATGAAAATACAAAATCGTCTTCAGAGGCTGGGATTTCTTCTTATTTATTTCCCGGATTAGAAGATTATCTTTGGACAAATTTATAGTTAAAGTATAAATCTGTCCATTACAATAATATAAAGCTGATTAATAGAAAGATAGAAACTAAATTTCGTCATCTGATTGAATTTTATCCAGTGATAACAATTACTTTTATATATCCATATCTTTCAGAAAAGAGTGCCACCATCAATATCCAACCACAAATATACTTTCTTTTTACTATATACAAAGAAATGGTTGCTTTTATTTGATTATAATAAACCACAGGTATAGAATAATCAAATAAAAACAACCATCCAACAAATCTAAGCCTAATCCTTATAACGATATGCTTTCTAAATGGGAGTGATGTATCTACTTCAAATTAAATAGAAATTCATAATGCCCTGCTTCTACATCAACAGTCTGCTTTTTAACACTCATTTTCTTTTCATTCATTTTATATGAGACAGCATTATTGGGGATGCAAACTGTAGCCGTTGTTCCGGCAGGAACTATCAATTGAAGATTCAATTGCTTACCTTGCAATTCCCAATTAACAGCAATTGTGCCATAAGGTGATTCTTTCGTTACTTTTGTCCAGGTCACACCGTTTGGTATTTGAGGATCGACATAGAAGTGACGATATCCAGGTTTAGCCTCGTCAAGACGTATTCCTCCTACAGCCTGATAAAACCAAGTACCAATTCCATTGTAACAATTGTGCACACGACTTCGTTCTCCGCTCCAATATTCCCAAGTCGCTGTCGCACCATGGTCAATCATATACAGATAACCGGGATAATCACGTTTCTTCATCATTTGATAGAAGAAATCCACTTGTTTATTCCGAACAGCCCATTCTGTCAAAATAGGTACTCCAACTAGACCAACAGCAATATGTCCTTTATATTTTTCTTCGGTCATGGCAACGACGTTCTCTTTCACTTTATTGTACAAAGAATCAGGTACAACACCTACCAACATAGGATAGCACATATCCAATTGTGAGCCGGTAGAATAGATCCCTTCATCCTCACGGTAGAACGTCTGATGAATCAACTTGTTAAGTTTTTCTCTACGCATAGCAAACTCTTCCGCCTCTTCTCTTTTTCCTAATGTTATGGCTGTCTTATACATAGTGCTCAAGCATTCGCTGATAAAACAGTTACTTACCAAATCCACTGAAGCCTGATTACCTGCATCTACTCCCATAGGTGCCAGCCAATCACCCAAATACCAGTCACGGTATTTGGTATCGGGCCAACGTTTCAGCAAACCATCTACTTTATATTTATCAACATACTTAAACCACTCTTTCATTTGAGAATAATATTTCTCAATCAAGCGGGGATCATTATAGTTGACATACGTTCTCCAAGGAGCCTGTACAAAGAATCCGCACCAATACGGACCGCCGCCACCGGTACCCGGATTAGGACCAACATGCGGCAAACTTCCTCCTTCACGCATGGAGTCTCCCCATGTTTGCACCCAGTTTTCAAATGTTGGAGCCACATCATACATCGTTTGCAAAGACATCGTTGAGGAGTTTCCATCACCACCATATCCTGCACGTTCCAAATGCGGACAGTCTACCATATATCCACTAAAAGTCAGACATTTCATCGTATACTGAATCATTTGGTGAATAGCATTCAAGTCGGCATCCGAACATTCAAAAGTTGCGGTCTGTTTATAATCTCCATAAATCTGCAGAGATTTCATAGCACCTGTTTCCGGTTTTTGAGGAAGATTGGAGATGCGCACATATCGAAAAGCGTGATGATTGAATTTATTTCTGAAGTATTCTCCTTGCTTACCACCAGATATATAAATATCACTTTCACCTTGCTTGTCAAATTCACCGTCTTTCGTCAAATTATCACTATATTCCATAATAACTTCATGACCTGCCGGCAATATAGGCATTTGCATCTCAAACCATCCGGTCTGAACCTTTCCCATATCTACCAGCCAGAGACCTTCACCCAGCTTCTTTACAGAAACAGCCTGCAAAATCTGATGTATCTTGTTTATCTCACACATTTGAGGGGAAGTGATATGATCGGGAACATTCACTTTCACAACAGGAGTCCATTTCATTTTGTCTAAAGCCTGTGTTGAAAGTTCTCGTGGAAGAATCCTTCCATCCACCCTCTCACCTCCAAACTGCAAAGCACGCCAAGTACCTGTATCAGAATAGCCACTTTCACGTCCGTACCATGCTCCGTCTGTCTTCGTTACGACTTCCCATTTACCATTTCTCAACACATCCAATTCTGCTTTTACCAGCGGACCTTCATAAGCTGCTCCGAAAGTCGTCGTTTTATACCAACCTTGTCCCAGCCAGATAAGCAGATCATTATCTCCTTCTCTTAAATAAGGAGTAATATCATAAGTAACAATTAGTGAACGTTTAGATAAATGTGATACAGCAGGGGTCAGAACGTCCTCCCCAACCTTTCTCCCATTGATATAAATTTCGTGATAACCTAGCGTATTTACATGCAAGAAAGAAGTCTCCCCTTGAGTCAGTTTCACTTTTTTGCGAAGAATAGGAGCACAAATCTTACCACCTTCAACAGAAGCCCCTATATATTCTCCTTTCATCTGTGACTGATCCAAGATGCCAACTCCAAAACGGGCAACAGGACTCCATGATGAAGCTTGTTTTTTAGCATCCCAAACACGTACCCGCCAATAACACAAAGAACGAGAAGTTAAAGTCTTCCCTCGATAAGGTACCATAACCGAAGTTTTGGATTTCAATTTTCCGGTATTCCATAAATCAGCTTTATTCTGCACCAACAGAATACTATCCGAAGCTACCTGTATTTCATAATAAGTTTGCCCGCCTTTCCAGCCGTCCCCCTTTAACTTCCAACTAAAGTGAGGAGTTACATTATCAATCCCCAAAGGATCAATAAGATTCTCACATTTTAATTCCACCAAATAGAAAGGCGAAGTTTTCTCATTTCCATATACTATCATCGACAGACAACAGAAATAACAAATCAAACCTAAACATAGCAATCGTTTCATTCTATTCATCTTCTATTATTATTCAACTCTTACCAGCCTCACTTTATGAGTGACAGGTTTATTGATTTTATAAATTGTTTCAACAAGACTCTTCATATAATTGCTCCAAACCTCCCGTATTTCAGGATTCATCGCTTTTATATACCAATCGTAGCTCATCCTAAGAAACCCGTCTTTAGGTAAATATTCTTTTAGTTTATCGATAGCTTTCTGATCATCAGCAAACAGTAATCCTTCTTTTTTCAAGAATGAATATTCGGTCCACAAATATTCTCTAAAACGTTTCTCCACTTCAAACCGTTCTTCATTCAGATACATGATTTTCGCAGCTTGTTGATATTGGGGAGTATTCGGGTAATCTGCCAAATTCACTCCATTCGCCAACTTTTCGGATGAGAGATTGTCAATAAACTGATTGTCTATAGTTAACCGATACATTCCTTTCTCTAAATTTGTTACCTGAAAACGTTCCTGATTAAACTCTTCCATAAATGGAACCAACTGCATTGCATCGCGTTGTGACCTTTTATTTCCCCAGCCACTTCTAGAAATTGAATCCAGCGGATAAGGAAGAGCATACGCCAGATAATCAAAAGTCAGATCAGCTCCGTTCTTTTTCAGTTTTGAAATCTTACAGTTCTTATGAGTTATTACAGATGAATGATATGCATCAATAGATACTGATGACACTTCATCCCCAGCCAGTCCCTGTGCTTTCAGAAACAAATAGGCCATGACCATCTGTCCGTCATTATCCGGATGAATTCTATCTATCCTGCAGAATGTAAATGTAGAATCTGCCTCCTGCTCTTTTCTGCTTATCTCACGCATCGGTTGGTTAAAATCAACAAAACCCCAGCCATTCTTTTTAGCCGATGTACGTTGGGCATCTATGATTTTTAAAATGGCGTTGTTCTTATTATGCAATATAAAATTATTAAACTGGGAAGTCTCATCATAAGGAGAACCACCAATCAAAACTTTCTTTATTTTATTTTTAGCCAGTAAGCGTTCTTCTATTTCCCGATAGCTTTCCAATGACTTTGCAATCCGTTGTTCCGACAGTTCTTTTGCATCGTCTTTCATGTAAATATCATAACCGGTATCATTCATACCGAAAGTTAGAGTCACATAAGTTGGTTTCCTGTTGAAAACATCATAGTCCAAACGATCCTTCATATCCCACGCACTCTCTCCACCAATTCCGGCATTCATGATAGTAATCGGTTTATCCGGGAAACGAGTCATGTAATACAACCAGATAAATGAATGATAATGTCCGCCGTGAGTAATGCTGTTTCCTACAAATACGACACGTTCCCCTTCTTCAAACCGGGGTATTGTTGTTTGTGCCTGTAAGTAATCGCAATTTATATAAACTAAAGATAACAACAAAAGTATCCTCATTTTTAGTCTATTAGCCATTTTCTTTATTCTTTTAATCAAACCATAAAGATAACCGTACAACAATCAATCTGCTATATCCAGCTTATTCTTCTCTGCTTTCCCATACTGTTTCACCAATACACTTACGCCTCCTTTCAACAGTTCGGGAGTCGCCTCCATAGTGATAACCTTTTCTTCGCCCGGCATCAACGTCACATAATTATCGGACATAATAATTGGAAGTATTCGTTTTTGCGTAGCCTTATTAACAAGCCTCACCCGATTAGCAAAAGCCACAGTCCCGGAATTGTTCTTTACAGCTATATTCATCTTTCCGTCAGACATCGATTTATCCACCAATCGGCAAGACAAAGCAACTTCCGGAAGTGTGTTCAGCAATGTATAGTCAAGATCTCTCACGCCATTCCGCCAATAGAAGTTTTCAGAGATTAGATTACCTTTGGCATCTGTCAGTTCCAGCTTGATAAAATGAAGCGGAGTCAGCTCTTCTATATCCTTTGGTTTCTCATCATAAATTTCGAATTCGAACAATGAATATCCGAATTGTGTGGCACGACTGATACCTGCCAGTTTCACATAACGTGCTGTAACTGGTTCCAATTCAATCTGTTCAGTACCACCTCTTCCATCTTTGTTGGCATAAACGGTTTTCCATTCTTGTGCATCATTCGATACTTGCAGTTCGTATTTCTTAGCACAAGCTGCCTCCCATCTCAAAATAACCTTTTCTATCTTTTCTTCTTTACCAAGATCAATGTATATCCATTGAGGATCACTGTATGCACTTTCCCAACGACTTCCGGCTCCTCCGTCAGTAACCATTGAAGCACTTTTAGAGGCACCTGCTGAAGAAGAAGCTACTACATTCTTTCCATAAGCCAGATTGAAAGGGTTAAAGTTCAAGGAGAATGCTTCTGCAATGTTGCTGGCTGCCACATCAACCTGTTTTGTCTGTCCGTAGACCGGTACTTCTTTTCCATTCAGGTCGTAAACCGTTGCTTTAGCAATTGCGCCTTTCAAATCTTCTGCTGTAGTATTTATTACTTTTATACTGTTGTTGGAAGCATTCCATTGGATATGAAGAGGTTCACAAGCCTTTTTTGCTCCCCAATAAGCGCCTGTAGGATCATAATAATAGTCATAAGTCTGCCATACAAACGAAGGATAAGCAGGATGGCTCATCCAGATCAGAAGTCCGGCTGCATCATTCCACATCTTATCGTTCCAAGCCTCATACATACCTTTCATCACTTCGAGATTCAGCATTTGCGCTTTCTCACAGAATTCTTCCAATCCGGATGATTCTCCGTACTGTGTGTTCACTGAATTCTTATAATTAATCGGGTTGGCATTAGATGCTTCCTTACCGAAGAAATGCTTGTTCCAGACATTGTCATCATCATTCTTTAACTGCTCATCGGTGGGCAACGGCCACCAGTCTTTCTGCGGAATAAACTCTTTCACGCTTTCGAAGGTGGGGAAAGTAGCCGTACCTATTTCAGTACGCATTCCGTAGCCGTGATCAATACCATAAGGATAAGCCGGTTTACTAAATGCCAAGTTACTGCCCGAAGTTTCAAAATGATGTCGCGGAGGCTGGTTTCCCCACCAACCGCTGCCGGACAATCCGTCCTGATTGGAGCAGGACTTGTACATACGGTCATTATTATCCTCTCTAGCAATCATCTCTCGCAAGTAATTATCCAGTTCAGGCGCTGGACGAGTTTCGTTAGCTCCACACCAGATAGCAATGGAAGGATGATTGCGTAAACGCCTCACTTTATCAAGAGCATTCGCTTTGAATGCCTCCGGTTGAGCCACGGCATTATATGCCACATACAACCAGAAATCATTCCATACCATAATACCATACTTATCGCAATAATCATAAAACTCATCATCCGTCACACACCCTGTCCATAGACGAATCATATTGTAATTCATCTCCTTATGAAGTCTGATTTTTGTCTCATACTCTTTGCCGTGACAACGAAGCAGATACTCGCTCATCCCCCAGTTTCCGCCTTTCAGATAAATTTTCTGTCCGTTGATAAAAAACGTGAGAACCGGATATCCCACTACATTATCCACCATTTTATACTCATACTTCTTAATACCGAATGTTATCTTTTTCACATCCGACACCTTCCCGTCAACGGAACAAGTCAGTTTACATGTATAAAGATGAGGCTCGCCGTAACCATTCGGCCACCAAAGTCTCGGATGCTCAACGACTAGTTGGGACAAATCATCTTTATCTACAGACAACTTGGCAGTGGCTCCTCCTTCCACCCGGATATCTTTGGAGAACGATATGTTGCCAGGCTCGATAACTCCAGAGACTACGACTTTCTTTGGAGAAGAGGAAGCATTTCTAATATCGGTTGAAAGAGAAAGTTCGGCTTTCTGCAAAGTAGGCAATTCCGAGCGTATCCAAGGATCTTCCATTACTACATCTCCGGTAACCATAAGATAGGCATTGCCCGTGATACCCGCCAAACGTCCCGGCACGTACGGCATCCAGTCCCATCCGGCACCTGCCAAATAACTGGGGCTGCAAGCCACTCCATAAGGTTCTTTAGCTTTACGCGTCTTCTTTTGGTCGGGATCGGTAATCAGGACAGCAATCGCGTTCTTGCCGGACTTCTTTATCAAATTGGTCACGTCAAACTTGGAACGCAGCATGTGACCGCTTACATCTTTGGTAGATGTTTTCGTCCCCGATATCTTCTCTCCGTTAAAATAGAAATCGGCAAAACGATTTGTATTGTCGAAATGAAGCCACACACGCCTCCCCTCCGAATAAGAAGACGGGAGTTCGAATTCCGTACGATACCAGAAAGGACGGTTATAAAACGTTTCGTCTACTTTATAAATATTATCGGCATAATTAGGATCAGAAACGATTCCTGCTTCAACATAAGCAGTAAAAACAGTTCCAGGAACCACCCCTTTAACATAATCGGACATTTCAAACCCTGAAGTAGAAATTTGCTCCCCGGTTATGTTTTCTAAATCTGCCTGGGGTTTCACTTCCCAAATGATCTGAGAATCGGAACTATTTAACGACATCTTTGTTGTCTGCTCTTTACATCCTGCATGAAAAACAATAAGCATAGCCGACACTATATAGAAAACCAATTTATTTACCATGATATTAAGATTTTAAATTTATACTTTATTTGCAATAGAGACATTCTTTCATCAGATTCCCCACTCAACATTAGGTTTATCACCCATAAACAGTTCCAATGTACCTCCAGCTGCAATGTCCGCAAAATCAAGATAACATTTATTGTATTCCTGACCGTTCAACAAGGCCTTTTGTATATAGACGTTATTTATGCTGTTATTATGAGCTATTACCGTGAATTTCTTACCAGTATAATAGCTGAGATCAAGATTGAACTCTACTTTATCAAAAACCGGACTTGTAATCTCCATACGTGTATTTCCCGGACAGGAAGGATGAATACCGGAAGCAGCCAACACATACCACGCCGACATCTGACCTACATCTTCATTGCCAACAATTCCTTCAACTTTGTTTGCATAAGCCTTTTCACATGTATAGCGTGTCCATTTTTGAGTATACCAGGGAACTTCAAGCTGATTGAACAAAAAAGGAACAAAGTGCACAGGTTCATTCGCATGGTTATAATATTCATTCCACAGCATATTAGAAGGAGTTTTATTAAAGAAATCTGTTAAATCCGCAATAACTTTCTCCTTACCACCCATCAAATTCACCATTCCCGGAACATCGTGAGGTACAAACCAACCTTGCTGATAAGAGTTTGCTTCTATACACCCATACCATTCTTTAAGACGTGCATTCTCCGGCCATTCTACCCATGTTCCATCTGCTTTGCGAGGACGGAACCATCCCTTTTCTTTATCAAAAATAGAATGATATGCCTGTCCCTTTTCATAGAAACATTTGGCATCGTCTTCTTTCCCCATAGCTTTCGCTAATTGAGATATACACCAATCAGTATAAGCATACTCCAAAGTGGTTGAAATGCTCAATGGTTCCGGAGCATACCCCAATGAATCATTACCAAAACGACGGGATGTGTTAACGGCATAACGATATGCTTTCTCTGCATCATACGTACGAATCCCTTTGATATAAGCATCCGCCAAAACAGACAAAGCAGGATTTCCCAACATACAGCCGGAATAGGAATTCAGCAATTCCCAACGTTCATAGTATTCGCGCCCACTCTGCTCTGCCATAGTAATCAATGAGTTCAGTTCATCACTTACTAAACGCGGATTAATTATAGTCTGCAAAGGAAACTGACTACGAAATACATCCCATCCACTGAATATAGTACGTTTTGTAAAAGTGCTGTCAGCCGTATGTATTTTATAATCACCGCCTACATAACGTCCGTCTACATCTGTATAGATACGAGGATCAATCATCGTATGATACATGGCAGTATAGAATATCGTTTTTTCATCATCCGTACCACCGGATATCCGGACACGATTAAGTTCTTTATTCCACAATTCAGTAGCTTCCTGCTTTACTTGTCCAAAATTTTTAGAGGCTATTTCTTGTTCAAAGTTATTTGCAGCACCCTCCATATCAACAAAAGAGATACCAACTTTCATCTCTACAGTCTCTCCCTCCTTCGTTGGAAATTCAGTAAAAAAGCCCAGATGTTTACCCGTCAGTTCTTTCTTGTCTTTTATAACCGGAGCTTGTGATATACGAGTCAAATAAGGAATACTCACTACTTCATCACGTTTCCGAACCCAATGTTCGGGAATATCTGCACTCCAAAAGCCATAATTAGTCAAAGGTTTACTAAATTGTGCATAATAATAAACGGTATAATCGGCTTTTCCTTCACCATTACCCCATCCACCACCATCAGGTGTACACTTCATCCATCCTTGAATAGTGTAATCATCTACAACTTTAATATACTGTGAAGTAGATGTTCCCCCTACTCTACGAGCTAAATCAATCTGAATACGCGATTGGTCACTAGAAGGATAAGTAAAATGTAAAATTCCACAGTGCGGTGTCGCACTACTTTCTACTTTGATATGATAATCAGTCAATTCTACCGAATAATATCCGGCCTTAGCCGTTTCAGTGGCTTTGTTATAAGCCGAACGATATCCTTTTATACTATCATTATTCTCTTTACCTGCCACTTTATATAATTCACCAGTTGTAGGCATCACAAGAAAATTGCCCAAATCACCAAACCATCCCACACCACTCATCTGGGTAAAAGCAAATCCTTCGATTGTCTTATGTTCATCACTGTATCCGGAACCGTTATCACCTCCCGTTATTGTATTAGGACTAACCTGTACCATACCATACGGAGTCGTAGCTCCGGGAAAAGTTTTACCTAATCCGTGATAAACACCGGCAGCCCCTACACTAGTACTGGCACCAATAAACGGGTTTACATAATCAGTCGGAACCAAATCTTCCGATACGGTATTGGTTGATGAGCAACCCGTCATCCAACACAAAAAGCAAACAATTAAAAGATTAGCAGTCGCTTTATACATAACAATAATCTAATTATTTTAAGTCAAACTAAGAACGAAAGTCTTAATACCAAAACGAGGCATTGAAATCGTCATTTCCGATTTACCTGCACGTGTTTTTATCTTCTTTCTTTCGATACATTGTCCATTCAAATCAACTTCCTCCACTCCGGATAATGGCATGTCAATGGTAACCTTTTGTAATCTTTCGTCTCCTTCAGAATTGAACAGGCGCAATAGTACCTTTCCATCTTTCATTTGAAGAGCACTCACTTGATAACCAGTATTCTGTAAATCAATAAATGATTTCGATTCCGGTTTTGCCACTGGATAGCAAGAATACAGCAATGGTTCATTCCAACAATCGCTATCATCTGCGATTGATGCTTTGTCCCATTTGCCACGATGAGGTATAATTGCATACTTCATCCTCAAAGGGTGTGTTATTTTATAATCAGGTCCCCAAAGTCCTCCACCCGAATATTGAGCAGTCAGTCCTAGCGGATAGTCCTCTCCATAAGAATAAGAAGTAGTATGGTCTGATAATAAAGCCAGAGCATAGTCGCCTTCCTGTTCAGCCAAGTCAACCCAATGAAGTATAATATTATGTTTGATTTGATCCCAAGAACCAAAGAAAGTATCAGTCAGTTTGCTTTCACATACATCAAACGGTGCATTTTTATAGACATGGGGAGAATGTAAATCAGTCGGGAATAATACACTTAGTTTAAACCGATCGTCACAATAAGCCCGACGATTATCACGCCAACGTTCCTCTTTATATTCACCAATACCTACATTCTTTTTCCAGTCAACCGTCAAATCAAAATCGATCCGTCTCGTTCCTTTAGTGAGAGTGATTACCTGTGTAAACGGATGGGAAGCAATCTCACCCTCTATCTTAATTTTTTGCTCATACACATTATCCCTTATTACTGTCAGCTTGGCCGGAGTCTCTATAGAAGAACGAAATTTACCTTCTTCATAAAAAAAGCCTCGTAGCTCCCCTAAAGCATATTTCTCCGTTTTACCTGCAAAATCCTTATTCCCTTCTTTTTTAGCTATCAGGCTTTTTATGGTTCCTCCCTTTGATAAGTCAAAAACAATTTTATACATATCATTTTCAACCACGTATTCCTGTTTATTCACTTTATTACCTTCCAAAACGAATCTACTCTCCGAAACCTCTTTCTTACCGGCTTCTTTCTTTTTTATACAATACGTGGAATAACCAAAGGGAGGAATCTCTGCCTCAAAAAATAATCTTATCTCTTTACCTTCATTTTCTACCAAACAACCTATATCTTTACCTTTCCAGTCATAAACACTTAAATCCGCATTTTCAGATTCCGTAGGCAGAAGAACATTTACGACTTCCTTTCTTCTCATTCCTAATGTATTAAAAACACGTATATATTGCTGTTGAGCATTATTTTGCGGAATAAACTTTTCATTAAAGCTCTGCATAGATGCCTCAATAATTCCATCTGCAAGATAATTGGTACTGTCTGTCCATCGCTTAATCTGATCAGCCCATGTTCCTTTTCTATTCAGTCCATTATAAGGCACAATCCACGAATCATGATGTTGTGCCAACATCAGTGTACGCCAAGCCTCATCCATATCTGCTTGTCGACAAATATATTTATTTTCCAGATAAGCCATTACAGACATTTTCTCTGCCATGACAATTCTATTTTCTGAAACACGTACTTCTTGCGCTATTTTTTGCAAAACCTGACTTCCCCACATAAGATTCACATGTATATCTTCCTGTGAAAAATACCAGTTATCATCCGTTTTTCCGATGGAGACATTTTCAATGTAATCTCTCCATGTCATATATATAGAGTTATTTTTTGTGTTCTTTCCACTTCCCAGCCATGGGCCGTTTTTCCATCCCGCATCCTGAAAACACATACCAACGGGGTGTTTGATACCTGCGTTACGGCAATCTTTTAAATAAGCATCCGAATTTCCCCAAGCAGTTGTCTGCCAAGTTGATCCCGGCTCTAGTTTTTCACAAGCATATCTGGGAACGGTCAAGATTGCAGTCCCGTCCGGTCCCACCCAATTAACCAATTCTCCGCCATAAGCAGCAGTATACCCTCCCCAACAGGTATTGGGACATTTTAATACAGCATATTTAAAGCCGAATTGTTTAAGGATTTGTGGCAAGCAACTTGTGAAGCAAGGTTCTTCTACCGAATAGGTTACAAAATCGACCCCCGGAAAATGTTTGTTTATTTTAGCAATACCATATTGAAACTGTCTTATTATACTCTCTCCCGAGATATTATAACAATAAGGCTGTGCATAAGTAGGATTCGTAAACTCTACCTGATTACTAGTAGCCATCTCTTTAAAACGCAAATAAGCCTCCGGAGTCTGTACTCTGACTGTATCCCATGTTTCAGGCTCTATCTCCATACAAATCCGCCAGTCCGGATGCATAGCCAGATGATCCACAATGAATTGAGTTTTCCACTTTACCGGATAATGTCCATATATCCCGCCATGATACCCATCAACAAAATAAGCTTGTTGAGAATAAACATTTGCACAAAAGAAAACAGTCAGTAATATGATATAAATTTTATTCATGGTATCCTAAACCTATTTATCTTTGTGTTGCTCCATTCTACACATAAATTCATATAATTTATGTTGGACAACTTCTTTATTATTTTCATATTCCGGAGATATCCAATCAACGAGTGCCAGCAAAGTCTGATTTTCTATAAATTCTTCCTTCAGCCTTTCGTTGTTTTCCACTTCTATGAGAAACTCTGTTTTTTCATCAGAAGTAAATTCATCCGCAAAATATTTATTCAGACAATTCTCCATATACACAGTCCTTTTTTATCAAAGAACGATTATCTCAATAAATACCCCTAAAAAATACCGATAAAATCATTAAAAAGTTATGCAGCCAATGTTACATTGAGTTTTGCTCTCAACTTTTTTAGTGCTATTCCCATCTGACATTCCACTGTATTTACCGAAATGCCCAAACGTTCGGATATTTCTCTATACTTCAATCCTTCCATGCGACTTAACAAAAATATGTCACGGCATCTTTTAGGCAAACTATTGATAGCATCCCGTATCAGGTTCTCCATCTGATTTCTTTCTGATATATCATATACATCAAAACGATCCAAAGATTGCAATTTCAGATTCAACTCAATCTCAAAAGAAGCCTTCACATTCTCGACATACTTTTGCTCGAATACTTTATGCTTTAAATAATCCAAACATTTGTTTCTCACAAGTCTGAAAAGATAAGCATTCATATTCTCAATATGATTCATTGACTCTCTCTTTTCCCATAAGTCTGTAAACACATCTTGCGTTATGTTCTCAGCATCCTCTTCCGACATCACAAATTCTTTTGCAAACCGAACTAGTTTGGGATAATAAATAAGATACAATTCTGAAAAACTCATAGTTGTGTGTTTCTTTAGATTAGTATTCAGTTATCAAAAATCTTGTGATGCAAATATAGAGATGAAAAAAGCCTACTTCTTAGTGGAAGTAGGCGGGAAAGTAAACGTTTTATAAATCAATTATTGTATATACATTTAATAATCAACAATTTACAATAAGACCATTTTTTAGTTTTGGTAAACCGGATAGAATCATTTTTGAGACAAAGAACCAAGCTTTTTTACCTCCTCCTCAAAGATATTACTATCAAGAGTGGACATTCTCTTCACTTTACTCTTATAATTATAGATTGTCTGCACAGAATAATGCAAAAATACAGCAATCTGTCCAACATCGGTAATTCCTAATCGTATCAATGCAAATATGCGTAATTCTGTATTCAGTTGGTCCTTTTCCAGTTTATAACGCTCCTCCGGTTTCAACAAAGAATTAAACTTTTCCACAAAGTTAGGATACAAATTAAGGAACGCTTTATCAAAGTTATGATATAGTTCTTCAAGTTCCTTTTCAAAAGGTCGGGAGGATGACTTATATAAATCATCAATCTGTCCGGTCTTGATTTTCCTGTTCACATTCTTCCTGTACTCATCGAGTTTATTAATATAAACGGCACATTGATTCATAAAATACCCCACATATTTTTCCTTAATCAGATTAGCTTCGTCGAGATTCTTATTCAGCCCGACCAGTTCCTCATTCATAGCTTTAAGATGCCGTTTAGCCCGGGATACAATTTTTGTTTGTTTATATGTAAAATACAAGGCAATAGCAAGAAATATCACAAACAAGCTAGTTAGAAATATATAAAAACGAAGGTTTTGTTTTTGTTTTTCCAACCGGATTAAATACGTATTTTCAATAATTGGATGGATGCGAGCAATTACCGTATTCTTAAAACGAGAATTATAAAATATAGCATCGTCCAACGCTATTTTTATATAATTATATGCTCTGTCTATATCTCCTTTATGATATAAATTAACTGCTAGTGTTAACAAAGCCTCATTTTCTTTTACTGCTAATTTTGTATCTGTCATAGCAGCTAATATCAGAAACTTCTCTTCCAAATCATAGTCTCCAATCAACCGATAAGCCCTTGAAAGCCCCATAGCCATCATTGCATACCCATGAGTTCCCAAATTTTGCTCATTATATATTTGAGTTAATATTTTAAGAGCTTCTTTTACATTACCTTTATCCTGAAGTTTCACAGCCTTTTCCTTTAAATACATATTTGACCGGTCATATAAGATACTCATTACAGTATCTCTATACGAGTTCTTTTCCTGTATATATCCGGCAGAAAACCGAACATCATCTGTATACTTTATAAGGTTCTCATAATAACGTATACGATTCCAACAATACAATGCTTTAAGATGATTTGATAAATCCGCACATTGAATTGATTTAAATATATCATTTGCTTGAATAAACAAACCGGATAAGGAATAGACAAAAGCCAACCGGAGCTGCCCTTCCAAAAGGAATTCTTTATTACCGACTATGTTTGCTATTTTTATATTTTCATGAATATATTGTTCTGCTGAGTCACAGACAAAAGTCTCATACTGATAGATAAGCTCTTTGTTTAAATTATAAATATCTTCCAACGAATTAAGACCAGCCTTCTTTTTCTTTAATTCTTTTATGGTAGCTTCTTTTTTCTGGGTATATATCAAACGTTCAGAAATCACTTTGTCTAACACCTTCAACAAAGAATCATTCTCACTATCTGCATAGAGGTAAAACAAGGAGTTTAGAAGGAAAAATATAAACCAAAGTGTGCGTTTCATAATCATGTATTCTTTCTTAATCTGCAAAAAAATGTATTTTCTTTGTGTTATTCGCCAAAAAGAGCGTAAATCATTCTTTTTATTGCATCTTTTAACAAATGAAGATGGAGAAATTCCCCCATTCTAAATGATATTTGTGAAACCATGCTGACTAAAAAATGAATCTAAAAGATATGGAGTTAAAAAAAGCTTTTTTGCTATACGGACTTTGCAAAAAGTATAAATATTAGTTCTATATTTGCAGCCGTTAAAAGAGAAAGATGAAACAAAGCTTAAAATTCGGACTACTTTTAGTGTTGGCTTTGCTCATCCATTGTGCAACTAATGGAGCAATGGAAGATATGTGCAAAGTTTCCTCCCCGACTTATCGGCAGGAGAAATGCTATGTATCACAAGATCGTCCGATTCAGGATGCTTTGGAACGTCTTTATAATCTTTATACGACGCAAACCTGTGACATGAGTCATACAGACGTCGCACATGTTCCGACAGATAAAAGCATGTTTTTGTTAATCGCTTATTTCTGTGACCATTACAAACATCAAAGTCCACCTTACCCTGTCTCATCCCATTCTCCTACATATTATTACGATCCTATCTCCTATTATATATATGGGTTGAGAAAGATTGTCATTTAGCCTACAGTACAATAGACTCTTTTGCTCGTCATTTATTACAGTTGGTTTTATTCTCCATAGGGCGAATAGACTAATTGCTTATTTCTATATAATATTCAATCTAAACAGCTATTGAATTATGAATTTTACATTTTTAGTTGTTGTTTTACTGACAGCGCTTGCTTTTGTCGGTGTAGTAATAGCCCTCTCGCGTGCTATCTCTCCCCGTTCATACAACCTGCAAAAGTTTGAGGCTTATGAATGTGGTATACCGACACGTGGTAAATCATGGATGCAGTTCCGTGTAGGCTACTACTTGTTTGCCATCCTATTCCTTATGTTCGATGTCGAAACAGCTTTTCTGTTTCCGTGGGCGGTAGTTATGCGTGACATGGGACCACAGGGACTTATTAGTGTTCTCTTCTTCTTTATCATTTTAGTTCTGGGTCTTGCTTATGCCTGGAGGAAAGGAGCTTTGGAATGGAAATAACCAAAAAGCCAAAAATAAAATCTATTCCGTATGATGAGTTTATTGACAATGAATCATTGGAAAAGTTGGTCAAAGAACTTAATGCAGGAGGAGCCAATGTTGCCCTCGGAGTACTTGACGACTTTATCAACTGGGGACGCAGCAATTCACTGTGGCCGCTTACCTTTGCAACCAGTTGTTGTGGTATCGAATTTATGGCACTGGGTGCCGCGCGTTATGACATGGCCCGCTTTGGGTTTGAAGTAGCACGTGCCAGCCCGCGTCAGGCTGATATGATTATGGTATGCGGAACAATCACCAATAAAATGGCTCCGGTACTGAAACGACTTTACGACCAGATGCCCGATCCGAAGTATGTGGTTGCCGTAGGCGGATGCGCTGTCAGCGGAGGTCCTTTCAAGAAGTCCTATCACGTAGTGAACGGAGTGGACAAGATTCTTCCGGTAGATGTATATATTCCCGGATGCCCACCACGTCCTGAAGCATTCTATTATGGCATGATGCAATTGCAACGCAAAGTGAAAATAGAAAAGTTCTTTGGTGGAGTAAACAGAAAAGAGAAGAAACCGGATTATTTAAAAAATGAAGAATGATGAATGATGAATGAAGAATTCGCATGCAACATCCCGACAGATTTTTCATTCTTAATTTTTCATTCTTAATTTAATTTGATTTATGCAAGAAATACAATTTATAGCTCCTGCAGCGTTACACGACGAGATGCTGCGCTTGCGAAATGAAAAACAGATGGACTTTCTCGAAAGCCTCACCGGTATGGACTGGGGAGTAGCCGATGAGAAAGACGCTCCGGAAAAACTCCGCGGTTTAGGCGTAGTCTACCATCTGGAATCTACCATTACAGGCGAACGGATAGCACTAAAAACAGCGACAACCAACCGTGAGCTACCGGAAATTCCGTCTGTCAGCGACATCTGGAAGATAGCCGACTTCTACGAACGTGAAGTTTTTGATTTTTATGGCATCACCTTTGTCGGTCATCCTGATATGCGTCGGCTCTACCTGCGTAACGATTGGATCGGTTATCCAATGCGTAAAGATAACGATCCGGAAAAGGATAACCCACTGTGCATGACCAATGAAGAGACGTTTGATACGACTCAAGAAATAGAACTGAACCCGGACGGAACCATCAAGAACAAAGAGACGAAACTGTTCGGCGAAGAAGAATATGTAGTCAACATCGGTCCGCAACACCCTGCTACTCATGGTGTAATGCGCTTCCGTGTTTCTCTGGAAGGTGAAATCATTCGTAAGATTGATGCGAACTGCGGGTATATCCACCGAGGCATCGAGAAAATGAATGAAAGCCTCACTTACCCTCAAACATTGGCTTTGACAGACCGTCTGGACTATTTGGGCGCGCATCAAAATCGTCACGCATTGTGTATGTGTATTGAAAAAGCCATGGGTATTGAAGTCAGCGAACGCGTGCAGTACATCCGTACCATAATGGACGAGTTGCAACGTATCGATTCTCACTTGCTGTTTTACTCTTGTCTTGCTATGGACTTAGGAGCGTTGACAGCATTCTTTTATGGATTCCGTGACCGCGAGAAAATTCTCGATATCTTTGAAGAAACTTGCGGCGGACGTCTGATTATGAACTACAATACGATTGGCGGTGTACAGGCTGATCTTCATCCTAACTTCGTCAAACGAGTAAAAGAGTTCATTCCTTATATGAGAGGAATCATCCACGAATATCACGATATATTCACGGGTAACATCATCGCACAGAGCCGTATGAAAGGCGTCGGTGTGTTAAGCCGTGAAGATGCCATCTCTTTCGGTTGTACCGGAGGTACAGGCCGTGCATCAGGATGGGCGTGTGACGTACGTAAACGAATGCCATACGGTGTATATGACAAAGTCGATTTCAAAGAAATCGTTTATACGGAAGGTGACTGCTTTGCCCGTTACCTGGTGCGTATGGATGAGATCATGGAAAGTCTGAACATCATTGAGCAATTAATAGACAATATTCCCGAGGGACCTTATCAGGAAAAGATGAAACCTATCATCCGTGTTCCGGAAGGCAGTTACTATGCAGCAGTAGAAGGAAGTCGTGGTGAATTTGGTGTCTTCCTGGAAAGTCAGGGTGACAAAACGCCTTACCGCCTACACTACCGTGCTACGGGATTGCCGCTTGTTGCTGCAATTGACACCATTTGCCGGGGCACAAAGATTGCCGACTTAATTGCTATTGGCGGAACAATAGATTATGTCGTTCCGGATATTGACAGATAATACTTAATTATTAAAAATATATGTTCGACTTTAGTATAGTAACAAACTGGATACATGAGCTACTGCTCTCCATTATGCCGGAGGGATTAGCCATCTTTATAGAATGTGTAGCTGTCGGCGTGTGCCTCGTAGCACTGTATGCCATCCTGGCTATCATATTGATCTACATGGAGCGTAAGGTCTGCGGTTTCTTCCAGTGTCGTCTTGGACCGAACCGTGTTGGTAAATGGGGTTCTATCCAAGTGGTCTGCGACGTGCTCAAAATGCTGACCAAAGAAATCTTCATGCCGAAGGGTGCCGACCATTTCCTTTACAATCTTGCTCCATTCATGGTGATTATCGCTTCATTCCTGACTTTCGCTTGTATTCCTTTTAATAAAGGTGCGGCGATTCTGGACTTTAATGTGGGCGTGTTCTTCCTGTTGGCAGCTTCCAGCATTGGAGTTGTCGGTATCTTGCTGGCCGGTTGGGGTAGTAACAACAAATTCTCTTTGATCGGTGCCATGCGAAGCGGTGCACAGATTATCAGTTATGAACTTTCGGTTGGTATGAGTATCATGACAATGGTAGTGCTGACGGGAACCATGCAATTTTCTGAAATCGTAGAAGGACAAGCTGATGGTTGGTTCATCTTCAAGGGACATATTCCTGCGGTCATTGCTTTCATCATCTATCTGATTGCCGGAAATGCAGAATGTAACCGTGGCCCGTTCGACCTTCCCGAAGCGGAAAGTGAGCTGACAGCCGGATATCATACTGAATACTCCGGTATGGGTTTCGGTTTCTTCTATCTGGCAGAATACTTGAATCTGTTTATCGTAGCCAGTGTTGCCGCCACTATCTTCCTGGGAGGATGGATGCCGCTGCACATTGTTGGTTTGGATGGATTTAACACTGTAATGGATTATATTCCGGGCTTTATCTGGTTCTTCGCCAAAGCATTCTTTGTGGTATTCCTTCTGATGTGGATCAAATGGACTTTCCCACGCTTGCGTATCGACCAGATCTTGAATCTGGAATGGAAATACCTGGTTCCAATTTCTATGGTAAATCTATTATTAATGGCATGCTGCGTAGCTTTCGGCTTCCACTTTTGATAAATGTAAATTATGGAATATAAAGATAAAAAATATACGTACTTAGGTGGTCTGGTGCATGGCATCAGTACACTGGCAACGGGTATGAAAACCAGCATCAAGGTATACTTCCGTAAGAAAGTGACCGAGCAATACCCCGAAAACCGGAAAGAGCTGAAAATGTTCGACCGTTTCCGTGGTACGCTGAATATGCCCCACAATGAGAATAATGAACATCGCTGTGTAGCTTGCGGATTGTGTCAAATGGCCTGTCCGAACGATACAATCAAAGTGACCAGCGAAACCGTCGAAACAGAAGATGGAAAGAAAAAGAAAATCCTGGCAACCTATGAATATGATTTGGGTGCCTGTATGTTCTGCCAGCTCTGTGTCAATGCTTGTCCGCACGATGCCATCACGTTCGATCAGAACTTCGAACATGCAGTCTTCGACCGGGCGAAACTTGTCCTGAAGTTGAACCACGACGGTAGTAAAGTAATAGAAAAGAAAAAAGAAGTTTAGATATGGGATCAACACTTGAAACAGTAGTATTCTACTTTTTGGCAGCATTTATTATTGCTATGTCCATCATGACGGTGACTACCCAACGTATCGTACGCTCGGCCACCTACCTGCTCTTCGTGCTCTTCGGCACGGCCGGCATCTATTTTTTGCTGGGTTACACCTTTCTGGGGTCCGTTCAGATTATGGTTTATGCCGGTGGTATCGTCGTTCTTTATGTATTCTCCATCCTGCTGACCAGCGGAGAAGGCGACCGGGCCGAGAAAGCAAAACGAAGTAAAGTCTTAGCCGGACTCTTCACTATGATTGCCGGTTTGGCCATTATCCTGTTTATCACACTGAAGCACGATTTCATGCAGACAGCTAATTTGGCCCCGCAAGAAATTAGTATTCATGCTATCGGGAACGCTTTATTAAGTAGTGACAAATACGGTTATGTATTGCCTTTCGAAGCTGTCAGCATATTATTGCTGGCGTGTATCATCGGTGGCATCATGATTGCACGTAAGAGATAGGAATTTTAAGTATTAACTATCAAAATAGAGTTCGAATATGATACACATGGAATATTACCTGGTAGTTTCTACCATCATGATGTTTGCAGGAATCTATGGATTCTTTACCCGCCGAAATACACTGGCTATCCTGATTTCTGTAGAGTTAATGCTGAATGCTACGGACATCAACTTCGCCGTATTCAATCGTTTCCTTTTTCCGGGGGGAATGGAGGGTTATTTCTTTGCACTCTTTTCCATCGCCATCTCGGCTGCGGAAACTGCAATAGCTATCGCCATCATGATTAACATTTATCGTAATCTTCGAAGCATTCAGGTGCGCAATCTGGACGAGTTGAAGTGGTGATTTGTTTCATTCCCAGGAACAAGGTGTTTCATCCCTTGAAACACTTCGTTTCACACCGAGAAACAAAGTGTTTCTCACCGAGGAACAACTAGTTTCACACCGGGAAACCAAACAGAAGGTCCGAGTATAGTGATTATCAGCTATAAGACCAAAAATTATTAATAATAACTCAAGTAATTAAATAAAACTGTATGGAACTAACAATTCTAATACTCCTTCTTCCTTTCTTCTCCTTTCTCATATTGGGAATCGGAGGTAAGTGGATGTCCCACCGGACAGCGGGTACAATCGGTACGCTGATACTGGGAGCAGTAGCAGTACTATCCTACGTTACAGCTATCCAATATTTCTCCGCTCCACGACTGGAAGACGGAACATTCGCCACACTGATGCCTTACAACTTCACGTGGCTTCCTTTTACAGAGACTTTACACTTCGATTTGGGCATCTTGCTCGATCCTATATCGGTAATGATGTTGATCGTCATCTCTACAGTGTCACTGATGGTACATATCTACTCTTTCGGTTACATGAAAGGAGAAGTCGGTTTTCAACGCTATTACGCTTTCCTATCCCTATTTACCATGTCTATGCTGGGATTGGTCGTTGCAACCAACATCTTCCAGATGTACCTTTTTTGGGAGCTGGTGGGTGTAAGTTCTTACCTGCTAATCGGTTTTTATTATACAAAACCGGCTGCCATCGCTGCTTCCAAGAAAGCGTTTATTGTTACTCGCTTTGCTGACTTGGGCTTCCTGATCGGTATCCTGATTTACGGATATTACGGTGGTACATTCGGCTTCACTCCGGATACAGTATCCTTGATAAGCGGTGGAGCTTCTATGCTTCCGTTGGCTCTCGGACTGATGTTTGTCGGTGGTGCCGGTAAAAGTGCCATGTTCCCGTTGCATATCTGGTTGCCGGATGCAATGGAAGGTCCTACTCCGGTCAGCGCATTGATTCATGCGGCTACCATGGTAGTTGCCGGTGTATATCTGGTGGCACGTATGTTCCCGCTTTTCATTGCATACGCACCGAATACGCTGCACATGGTTGCTTGGGTAGGTGCATTTACAGCATTCTACGCGGCAAGTGTGGCTTGCGTACAATCAGACATTAAACGTGTACTGGCTTTCTCTACCATTTCACAGATTGGTTTCATGATGGTAGCTCTGGGTGTTTGTACTTCCATGAATCCGCACGAAGGAGGTTTAGGCTACATGGCTTCCATGTTCCACCTTTTCACACATGCCATGTTTAAAGCATTACTCTTCCTCGGTGCAGGTAGCATTATCCATGCCGTACATTCTAATGAAATGTCCGCTATGGGAGGTTTACGCAAATATATGCCGATCACTCACTGGACCTTCCTGATTGCTTGTCTGGCTATTGCCGGTATCCCTCCGTTCTCGGGCTTCTTCTCGAAAGATGAAATTCTGGCTGCTTGTTTCCAATACAGCCCTGTAATGGGATGGGTGATGACAGTCATCGCTGCAATGACCGCTTTCTATATGTTCCGCCTCTACTACGGTATTTTCTGGGGGAGCGAGCCGCCCCGGGCAGGTTCCCATTCGGAACATAACACGCCGCACGGAAACTTGGAAGCGGCACCTTGCCGCCCACATGAGAGTCCGTTGGCTATGACTTTCCCGTTGATGTTCCTGGCAGTTATAACTTGTGGAGCAGGATTTATTCCTTTCGGACACTTCATCAGTTCGAATGGTGAATCTTATTCTATCCATCTCGATCCGTCAGTGGCTATTACGAGCGTTGTTATTGCGATTATTTCGATTGCAATCGCTACATGGATGTACAAGAATGCCAAACAGCCTGTTGCTGATTCGTTGGCAAAACGATTCAAAGGTCTGCACAAGGCAGCCTATAATCGCTTCTATATTGATGATATCTACCAGTTTATTACGCATAAGATTATCTTCCGCTGCATCTCTACTCCTATCGCATGGTTCGACCGTCATGTAGTGGATGGATTCTTTGACTTCCTGGCATGGGCTACCAACACAACAAGCGACGAGATTCGTGGTTTGCAGAGCGGTCAGGTACAACAATATGCGTATGTGTTCCTTTGCGGTGCATTGGCACTTATCCTACTGCTGATTCTCTAAATAGTAAATAGTAAATCTTTAAATAGTAAATCATAAAGATGAATTTCTTATCCATATTCGTACTTATCCCCTTATTGATGCTGGCCGGACTTTGGGCAGCACGAGGAATCAAAGCCATCCGGGGGGTTATGGTTACTGGCGCATCGGCACTTCTGATTGCCTCCGTCGTACTTACATTCCTGTATCTGGGAGAGCGTAGCGCCGGAAACACGGCGGAAATGCTTTTCCGTGCAGATACGCTTTGGTATGCCCCGCTTCACATATCTTATTCAGTAGGTGTTGACGGAATTTCGGTAGCCATGTTGTTATTGTCTGCTGTCATCGTATTCACCGGTACATTCGCTTCCTGGCGCCTGCAACCGCTGACGAAAGAATATTTCCTCTGGTTCACCCTGTTGTCTATGGGAGTATTCGGATTCTTTATATCCGTCGATTTGTTCACCATGTTCATGTTCTACGAAATTGCGTTGATACCGATGTACCTGCTGATTGGTGTATGGGGATCAGGACGTAAAGAATATGCAGCCATGAAACTGACTCTTATGTTGATGGGCGGTTCCGCTTTCCTATTGATCGGTATTCTCGGAATCTATTTCGGTTCGGGAGCAACCACCATGAACCTTCTCGAAATTGCACAGTTGCACAACATACCTTTTGCACAGCAATGCATCTGGTTCCCGCTGACTTTCCTCGGCTTCGGTGTATTGGGCGCCCTTTTCCCGTTCCACACATGGAGTCCTGACGGTCACGCTTCCGCCCCGACTGCCGTATCCATGCTTCATGCCGGAGTATTAATGAAACTGGGAGGTTACGGCTGTTTCCGTATCGCCATGTATCTGATGCCGGAAGCAGCCAACGAACTTTCCTGGATATTCCTGATACTGACAGGTATCTCTGTAGTCTACGGAGCCTTCTCCGCCTGCGTACAGACCGACTTGAAATATATCAATGCTTATTCATCCGTATCTCACTGCGGACTGGTTCTTTTCGCCATTCTGATGCTAAACCAGACAGCAGCAACAGGAGCAATCCTTCAGATGCTTTCGCACGGATTAATGACAGCCTTGTTCTTTGCTCTGATCGGTATGATATATGGACGTACACACACACGTGACGTTCGCGAACTTGCCGGTTTAATGAAAATTATGCCGTTCCTTAGCGTATGTTATGTGATTGCCGGTCTTGCCAACCTCGGTCTGCCGGGATTAAGCGGTTTCATTGCTGAAATGACTATCTTCGTCGGCTCTTTCCAGAACAACGACGTATTTCACCGCACACTGACCATCATCGCCTGCTCTTCGATTGTGATTACCGCAGTCTACATCCTGCGCCTGGTAGGTAAGATTCTATACGGAACCTGTACCAACAAACATCACCTCGAACTGACCGACGCAACTTGGGACGAACGTGTAGCCGTTATCTGCCTCATCGTTTGCGTTGCCGGACTAGGTATGGCTCCTTTCTGGGTTAGCCACATGATTGGTGAAAGCGTATTACCGGTTGTCTCACAACTAATCCCCTAACTCATAAATCATAATTCTTAATTCATAAATAAACAAGATGGATTATTCACAATTTCTAAATATGCGAGAAGAGCTGTCGCTCATAGCTGTCTTACTGCTGCTATTTCTAGCTGACCTCTTCATGAGTCCGGATGCACACAAAAATAGTGGGAAAGCACGCCTGAACACCATGTTGCCCGTTATTCTGATGGCTATCCATACGGCTATCAACTTGATTCCGGGAACTGCTACCGATGCATTCGGTGGTATGTATCACTATGTACCGATGCACACAGTTGTTAAATCGATCCTGAATGTCGGTACACTGATTGTTTTCCTGATGGCGCACGAGTGGATGAAAAGAGAAGATACTTCATTCAAACAAGGAGAATTCTATGTGCTTACACTCTCTACCTTGTTTGGTATGTATCTCATGATTTCCGCCGGACATTTCCTGATGTTCTTCATCGGTCTTGAAACAGCTTCTATTCCGATGGCAGCATTGATTGCCTTCGATAAATACCGTCACAACTCTGCCGAAGCAGGTGCCAAATACATTCTGACAGCTCTTTTCTCCAGTGCATTGCTGTTGTTTGGTCTGTCCATGATCTATGGTTCTGCCGGGACTCTTTATTTCGATGACCTCCCTGCCCATATCGACGGAAATCCGTTACAGATCATGGCATTTATATTCTTCTTCACAGGAATGGCATTCAAGTTATCACTGGTTCCGTTCCACTTATGGACAGCAGACGTTTACGAAGGTGCTCCGAGTGCAGTTACCGCTTATTTGAGTGTTATATCAAAAGGATCGGCAGCATTTGTTTTATTGGCTGTCCTTATCAAAGTATTCGCTCCAATGATTAATGACTGGCAAGAAGTACTTTATTGGGTAACCATCGCTTCTATCACTATTGCCAATATATTTGCTGTCCGTCAGCAAAACCTGAAACGTTTGATGGCGTTCTCCAGTATTTCGCAAGCGGGATATATTATGTTAGGCGTTATTGGTGGTACAGCACAAGGCATGACGGCATTGGTATATTATGTATTAGTGTACGCTGCCGCCAACCTCGGAGTATTTGCCGTTATCACTATCGTGGCATTACGCAGTCAGAAATTCACGCTCGAAGATTACGCAGGACTTTATAAAACGAATCCCAAAATCGCTCTCTTGATGACTCTGTCTCTGTTCTCATTGGCAGGCATCCCTCCGTTTGCCGGATTCTTCTCTAAGTTCTTTATCTTCATGGCTGCTTTCGATGCAGGTTTCCACTTGCTGGTATTCATCGCATTGGTAAATACAGTGATTTCGTTGTATTACTATCTATTGATTGTAAAAGCAATGTATATCACTCCTTCCGACAACCCGATTCCTACTTTCCGCAGCGACCGCTGCACAAAATGGGGATTGGCACTTTGCACATTGGGTATCATCGGACTGGGTATTGCAAGTATCGTATATCAATCTATTGATAAACTATCGTTCGGAATTTAAACGGACTACCTTTTCACCAAAGAAACGGTCTTGGTTTCATGTCAGTATCAATCGACATCAAAACCAAGACCGTTTCTTCTATATAAAAGCCGCTTTTATTAATGAGGAAGGAAGATATTCACCTGCCTTATTACCACTCTACCGGGCACAGTTCATCTCTTCCGTCACGATCACTCCGGGAATAGTAAACCAAAACCTTGATCCTTTTCCTTTTTCAGAATCAACGCCAATCCGCCCACCTAATTGTTCAACGATGCTCTGACAGATAGAAAGTCCCAATCCTGTACCGTGTACAAAAGAATTAAGCTTCACAAAACGCTCAAAGATATGTGGCAACTGCTCTTTTTCAATACCGATGCCTGTATCTTCAACATAAAACTCCAATTCTCCGTCTTTTAGTTTATACCCCACATGAATACTTCCTTCAGAGGTAAACTTCATTGCATTATTAACAAAATTAGAGATCACCTGATGTATACGGTTACGGTCACTAATGACATGACAAACCGGAAGATGATCATCAAACACCAGTTCCACCTCTTCTTTCGCTTTCATCCCCATAGAGCGGACAATATCCTCACATAACAGATTTACATCTACATCTCCGTTGGTAAACTCAAATGTACCCGCTTCAATCTTTGACAAATCGAGTATATCTGAAATTAATTGCAACAAAAGATCATTATTCTCACGTACAATCTTAATATACTCCTGACGTTCTGCCAGCTCTTCAGTTTCTACCAGCAAATCGGAGAAACCGACAATGGCATTCAGCGGCGTACGGATTTCATGACTCATATTTGCAAGGAAAGCACTTTTCAAACGATCCATCATCTCTGCTTTATCACGTGCCTGAATCAATTCGGCTTCAGTCTCCTTCAATTCTGTAATGTCATAATTAATACCGATAATTTCTATTTCATTTTCTTCCGGTTTATAATTGGTAACCATCACATTACTGCTGACCCAATTCCATTCGTTCTTCGTTCCGGGACGACGAATACGCATCTCCCCTTGGAAATGCCTCCTTTTTCCGTCTCTGACTCCATCATAAAAATCGAGGAAACGCTTGCGGTCTTCGGGATGCATTTGGCTATAAACTGCTACCACCTCACTCAAAGGAATATCTTCCTCCTCACCTAAATTCTTATACCACTGTTTTATAGCATAACCTTTGCGGTTCAAGAGATTCAATTTGGCATATCCTACTTTTGCATAATCGGATATCATCAAGAAGAAATTCTCAAAATCACGAATACGGTTCATTGCATCAATACGCTCCGTATTGTCAATGCTTATTAAAATATATCCGCTGAAGTTGCCCTCATTATCATATAGTTTACTAACCTTCGAATATAGTTCTATCACATTAGAACGGCTTGTCTCATAATATCCTCCTGCTTGCTCAAAAGAATAATTAAGTCTGAAATCCACCAGATCTTCATTCCGCACACGATCACGAATCCCCTGCGGCACATTCGGATTCTCAAAGAAATTAACCCCTATCACATCCGATTTATTCACTACACCGAATATTTCTAAATCCTTATTATTCAAATCTATCAAATAGCCGTCCTTATCGTAGATCTCTACTCCTGCCGGAATATTAGCAAAGATATTCTTAAAGAGTTTTTCACTACGATCCAATGCCCGGTTAGCTTGTACCGATCCCGTAGAATCGAGGAATAGACCGACTATTTCGTCCTTTCCGGGAGAATAAATCACCCAATGCGTATACCGTTCCGTTCGAGGGAAATATTCATCTTTCTCTCTATAAGAATTACTATCCAGTATTTCTTCCAGAAAATTAAGTTTTTGGAGATAGTCAGGATGCTTTTCAGATGCCAAAGAACCAATATACGACTCCAAAGGAAGCCCGAAAAAGGTTGAACTGACCTCATTCGCATCCGTCACCCGATAATCGCAAGGTTTATTATTCTCGTCACGGATAATGGACATACGTATATATCCCATCGGCATAAAATGAAACAGATTATTTAGGAAAGTCTGTTCACGGATTACCTTGTCCTTAGTTTTACGCAACTCGATACAGATATTTATAATATTTCCCAATGAGGAGAACCATTGAAAATCTTCATTACTCCAGTCATGGTAAGTCTCAACCAAATCAATCCCCATATATCCCCAAACGCGGTCGCCTGTCATCAAAGGAGTCACCATTAACGATTTGATTCCCTGAACTACAAGAATCTGATATTCATCAGGAGCCTCTTCTAATAACTGCTCCAGTGTATTTAAAATAATCGGCTTGCCCGATAATATCTGTTCACTCCACCATTTTGACTCACTGGCAGGCATGTCCTGCAGATTGTCTATCTCTGCCGATACCCCTTCAGAAACAACTTCGTAGATACAACTATGATGGGCATAAATTTCATCGTATTCAAAAATATAAACACGACCTTTTCCATTATAAAGATTCAGAATATCTCTTAAAATATCTGCGATACAAGATTCTACTGCCTCATCACGTAGGAAACGAAGCAACGATTGCGAAACAAAATTCTGACGACAAAGCAGGTCATTCACACGTCTTAATGCATCCCTTTGATCTTCTTCCTTGGGAGCCTCAACGCGCTGGATTATTCCGAAGGACTTATCACCTCCATCAACACCTGTACCCTTCTCACGAAAAGCCAGACGGGTATGCAACCAGACCTCGCCATATTTTGAATGAATAGGGAAAGTTTGTTCATAAAAGTCCTTATGGATAGAAGAATTTGCCCGGAACTCCTGGGCAATCTGCTTGCGATAATCTTCACGTATCAGGTTCAGAAAATCCAAAGTAGAGATGGTGTCGCCGTCCAATCCCAAAAGATCAGAAAGATAATCGGAACATAAATAATATCCTGCCGTTAAATCTACTTCCCACCACCCGATTTGTGCAAGAGAAGCCATTTTTTTGTATCGCTCGTTGTCTGTCTGCATATTTTGTATTATTGTAAGACAATAGGTTGACAAATATACAAAAAAGGTAATCACTGATACCATAAAGGAGCAAATAAAAAAGCTAAAAGAAGATTACGAAAATAAATAAATAAAATATGGGAGAATCTGTTTGTTACAAATTCTCCCATACCTCCTATTGAAAAATACGGACTCCGCTAACCTATATCTTATTATAATGAGGAAATATTATATCCAGTCCAAGTAAACAGGGATGCATCTGCACCAGTATTCGTAGTCGGCTCGGTAAATGTATTCAATGTACCGTTCAGCTTATTCTTAAAGTTCAATGTATGGGTGACACTGATGCTGGAAGACGCACTTCCTGCCCCTTTACTGTCATTCATATCAATCAAATCGATTGTACCGCCGGAACCTTTGACAAGAGCATTGGTGATCGTAGTTTTTGCTCCACGACGGATTTTAATCACGTCTTGCATACGGTCTGCATTATCCGTTGTATTGGCAGCATTATTTACGATTGTCATATTTTCAACCGCAAAGTCTGACTGACGTAAATGATCCGGATAAATGCCATCCAAGTTACCATCTGCTTCAATGCCGCGCGGATCTGCTTCCGTACTGGTATAACCGCTTTCCCAAACGCCATAGCAGTTTTTCAATTTACCGGAATATCCTTGAGTGAAGTCGAACATATCATCATCCGGGTTCACAGCCAACAGGTTGGTTACATTCACCGTACCGCCAAAGAATTCGATGGCATCATCCGCGCTCTCAAGAATATAGATATTCTCAATCTTGGTACCGTTTCCAACACCGTTCAGTGTCAATCCGTTGTGCTCGATATCGGCAGTAGAGCGGGCACCAGCATAGCAGATTTTCACATAAGTCAGTGAACCGGAATTGTCATTATCGACATTACCACCGTATTTATAGTTGTTGTCGATTTCCGTCAGACCTGTATCACTCTTATTGGCGTTCGAACCGGAAATCGGAGCTTTACCATTGATAATAATTCCTCCCCAATAGCCGGATGTAGGGGTTGTTGAATTGGCAGTGAAAACAATCGGTTTATCAGCTGTACCGTCAGCATAAAGTTGACCGCCCTGTGCTACCAGCAGATAACTGCTGAAACCTTCGCGAGCCTTAATTGTTGTTCCGGCAGGGATATTCAGACGCCCTCCATTTTCAATGACTACCGTTCCGTTCAGAATATATTCCTTAGCTTCCAGTGTCTGTTCTCCGGTCAGCGTGCCGGACAGGATATTTTCGCCCACAACAATAGAACTACCGGTCCCACCGTTATTTCCACCATCTCCGTTACCATCACCGTCTCCGTCACTATCACTGCTACATGCAGTCAATGTAAGTGCTGTTGCCATAACGGCAAACGTCATAAAGTTCACAAACAATCTTTTCATTTTGCTTTCATTATTAGTTAATAATCTTATTTCATCACCCGGCTTAGAATGTACACGACACTCCCAGGCTTATATTTATTCCTTTCTTATAATCATTCAATATCACCTTTTCCCCGTTTTCGTTCGCTTTGCGACTTAACTTATAAGAGGGATTCAGCAGGTTGCGGGCTTTCAGGTTAAAGGAAAGATGGTTGTTCAGTTTGGCTTGGGACACAAAATCCAGTGTCAGTACTCCCTGCTCCATTATATCCTGATAGCCCTGTGTGCCAATGGTATATATTTTATCACTCACATAATTAAGTACCAATGTATTGACAAAACTACGTTCTCCCTTCGTGAAGTTATGCGAGAGGTCGAAATTGACAATCCACGGTGCGGCTCCTTCCAGTTGCGAGCCGGTGGTAACCGTTGCCAAAGGCATTTTTGCATTCGTGTAGATATAAGAGCCATTCAATCCCAAAGAGAGTTTATTCATTCCATGCGCAGCATTACTCACCGGACGGACAAACAGATTCTTACGTATTTCTACTTCCACTCCTGCCACGGTTGCCTTATCCGCTATATTCTCATAAGAAAGATAACCTCCGGCGCTTGCCACTTCGATGCGGGATATCGGATTCTTAGTCAATTTATAGAAAGCTGTGAGAGAAATCAACTCGGTCGGAGTGGGATTAAAGTCCCATTTCAGATCAAGGTTATAATGATCCGAAGGTTTCAGATTGGGGTTACCCTGACTGTTGAAGTTCACGCCGACATAACGGTAAGGAGATATTTCCTTTGCCTGCGGAAGCGTATATGTTTTACTAGCTCCCAGGCGAAGCGAGTTTTTATCATTCAGATTGTATTTGAGATTCAAGCTGGGCAGGAAATAATCTTTTTGAATGGTATTGTTTCCTTTAGAGCCTCCACGATTCACATTGTAATCCACTTCAATATCTACCTTATCGTATTTCATTCCCAGATTCACAATCCAACGGGGAGTAAACTGGTAAGTAGCCTCGGCATAAGCGGAATGGATATTCTTTTTTACGGTATATTCATCTAAGTTCTTCTGTATCTTGAACCAGTCGGAAGCAAAGTTTTCCTGATTATAATAATCGTCAAGCGAGAAGTCGTCCAAAGAAGGGATGGCAGAAACATGTCCTACGGTCAGGTTATACTCCGTAGCTTTGAAGTTATCATCTACGAATCGGCCTGTATATCCGAAACGGACATTCGAAATCTCTTCTATATTATCTTTCAGACGATAGACCAAGCCTGCTTTTACATTCAAGTCGTCTTCATCTAAAGTTGAGAAATAGCGCTGTTGTGAGTTGCCCCTTAGCAACGTATAGCCGTCTTCCGCTTTAGTCAGGTTATTGATACGACGATCCGGTTCATACCCTTTCACCATATTATAGGAAGCACCTGCATCAAGACTTAATGATTTGGTCAATCCCCAGTTAGTCATCAGTTGATTAACGATCAGCATATTGTCATTCGTTTGTTGGCGACGGGTGAATCCGAGATTTTCATAGTCGTCACTAAAAATCGAGTTCTTACCGTTGTAATCGCCCACCGACTGGGTATTGGCATGAATTATCATCAAATTATAACTGATGTGATGACGATTCTGCATATCGAAATCCACATTGGCAAGTGCCAGCTGACTGATATTCTCCGCATACTTCTTTCCATTCATATCTTTGTAGACCGTACCGCTGGTAGTGGTATTACGTATGATTTCATCCGTATACTGATAGTCCGTCGTATGTCCAGCGGTCAGGAAGAAAGAAAACGGATTTTTGTCTTTTCCGATATAGAATCGTTTACCTCCGGAAATACTGTAACTCCGGTTGATTTGAAGATGTTGAGCAGAAGGGTCTAACTTATTTCTGAAGTTCCATGAGTTTTCATCGGCAGGTTCGGTACGATTGGCAAAGCCCATGAAGTTCACTCCATCCTGTTTCAGAAAATCGGCTGCTACCGTTTGTGTATTCAAGCCACCGGAAATGCCGAATCCCAGATGACCGCTACCAATTAGTTCTTTGGATACAATATCAATGGTTGCCCCTCCGACATCGCTGCTGCCTCCCGCATTAAATGCTTTATTTACGCCTACGGACTGAATAATGTCCGTACCGAAGAAATCAAGAGAGATATTCTTATATTCCGGGTCTTCGGAAGGAAGAGCAAATCCATTAAAAGTAGTTGCATTGTACCGGTCACCCAATCCACGGACAAAGACATTTTTCACTCCGTCTTGTTTAGACACTCCGGCAACTTTCGTCACAGCACCTTCTGCATCCGAAACACCCTTGCGGGAAAGCTCCCTGACACCAACAGATTGTACGGCAATGACTGCTTTTTGCTGTTCGAGCAACAGCATATTCTCATTTTCCCTATTCTTCTTAGCTACAACCACCACATCGGCAAGTTCCTGTGCATCGGTTTCCAACTCCAGATTCAATATCACCAGTTTTCCATTCTCCACACGCACTTTACGGCGCACTTCCGTTTTGTAACCTACATATTTAATCTCAATATCATACATACCCTCCAACACGCCCATGCTGTTCAATTCGAAATTACCCTCCATATCGGTCACTGCTCCGGCTTGAGTTCCGAGCAAACGTATCGTAGCTCCTATCAAAGGTTCCTTGGATAGTTTGTCTTTCACAGCTCCTTTAATCTTGATATTGGCAGCCAATGCAGAAAATACACACAACAGGCAAAAGAAGGCCGCCACTGAAAATCGGATAAGAAATAGTTTTTTCATCTAACTTTGCTCTACGTTTTAATTACGTCGGCAAAGATAGAGGGTGAGCATTACAATTATAAGACGAAATAAATAAAATCTATTGAAAGAGTCATTGCAAGATGATGACAAGCTGTTACAAACGTATTATCAATCAGTTACGCTATTAGTTTAACTTGTTTATAAGCAAATTTAAGACCGGAACTTCACTCTTTTATCTCTCATTATGCATAAAATTAATCAGCTGACAGTTGTGAGAAGGTGAAAATTTTGGCTGATAGTGTATTTCCACCCGCTTGTCGTCAAAGATATGTTTCATCGCTTTTCAATGCATTACGCAAAGAAACACCGATAGCTCCTTTCCCACTAAGTATATATCCAACGTTGGACTTTCTTAAAAAAAGAACAGGCATAATTGACTTGAAACTAAATATCATTATCTTTGTGAATGTTTCACGCTAAAAACAGATATGCGTCATGGAAGAGAATTTCAGAAGATATCCGATAGGAATACAGAACTTTGAAGATTTACGCAATAATGATTGTGTCTATGTTGATAAAACGGAATTGATTTATCGTTTGACTCATACAAATAAAGTCTATTTTCTAAGTCGTCCCCGACGCTTTGGGAAAAGTTTGCTGGTTTCTACACTAGAAGCTTATTTCCTGGGAAAAAAAGAACTGTTTCAAGGCTTGGCTATGGAGACTCTGGAAAAGGATTGGACGGTCTACCCGGTACTACACTTTGATTTTAGTGTGAGTAAATATATAACCGCTGATATGCTGTCAGCCGTTATTAACCGCCAATTGCTTTTATGGGAGAAAATTTATCAACGGGAAGAAGGAGAAACGACTTTCAGTTTACGTTTTGAAGGAATTATTCGTCGTGCTTACAAACAGACGGGTAAACAGGTGGTGGTATTAATAGATGAGTATGACTCACCAATGCTGGACAGCAATCATAATGATGAAGTTCAAAAGGAAATACGTAATATCATGCGGGATTTCTTTAGTCCACTGAAAGCCCAGGGACAGTATCTTCGCTTCTTATTATTGACAGGTATCAGCAAATTCAGCCAAATGAGTATCTTCAGCGAGTTGAATAACTTGCAGAATATCAGCATGAGGGATGATTACAGTGCCATCTGCGGCATCACCGAACAAGAGTTGCGCACGCAGCTACAAATTGATATTGAACAAATGGCGCAAGCCAACAAAGAAACATACGAGGAAGCCTGTGTACATTTGAAACAACAATATGACGGCTATCATTTCAGTGAGAACAGTGAAGATATTTATAATCCATTCAGTTTGTTCAATGCATTCGCACAGAAGAAGTATGCCAATTTTTGGTTTTCGACCGGTACTCCCACTTTCCTGATAGATATTCTGCAAGAAAGCAATTTTGATATCCGGGAACTGGATAACACGACCGCCACCGCCGAACAGTTTGATGCGCCCAGCAATAGAATCACCGATCCTCTTCCGGTGCTCTACCAAAGCGGTTATCTCACAATTAAGGGATATGATCCGGATTTCCAACTGTATACACTGGCTTATCCCAACAAGGAAGTAAGAAAAGGATTTATCGAATCGCTGATGCCCGCTTATGTGCATCTGCCTGCACGAGAGAATACATTTTATGTAGTGTCCTTTATTAAAGACTTGCGTATCGGTCATTTAGAGGAGTGTCTGGAAAGACTGAAATCTTTCTTTGCGTCTATCCCGAATAAACTGAACAACAAGGAAGAGAAACATTACCAAACTATCTTTTATCTGTTTTTCCGGCTGATGGGACAGTATATAGATGTGGAAGTGGATACAGCCATTGGAAGAGCAGACGCGGTTGTGAAACTTCAAGATACCATCTATGTTTTTGAATTTAAAGTAGATGGTACACCCGAAGAAGCATTAACGCAGATTAACAGCAAAGGGTATGCTATTCCGTATCAGGCGGATCACAGGAAAATAGTTAAAGTAGGTGTAAACTTTGACAGTGCCACACGAACGATTGGTGAGTGGAAGATAGAACTCGGGAGTTAATCACCGAGTTCATAAAAGAGAATGCGCTAAATCAATTTCTTTTTCTTCCGGTAGTTCTCACGAAACTCTTTAGGCGAACAACTCTTTTTCTTCTTGAAGATCCGGTTGAAATTGGAAAGGTTATTAAAACCGCACTCATAACAAATCTCAGCGATAGACATCGTAGAATCTACCAGCAACCGGGAAGCAAAGCCCAGCCGAATATCAATGATATAATCAGAAAGATTCTTGCCTGTACGCAGTTTGAAAAAGCGGCTGAATGACACATCCGTCATCCCAACCATATCAGCCAACTGCCCCAGACGTATTTCTTCCTGATAATGTGTATTGATGTACTCCTGCACTTTCTGCACACGCCGGCTGTCCGAATGAATATCTATCTTGGCAAAAGACGAACTGGACAAGGTACGCGCTTCTTCTTCAAAGAGAGAAAGTTCATACAGGATCGTCATAAACTTAATGACCGCATAAAATCCTTGCTTCTCGGAAGCAAGCGTATCCAGCAACGGATATATTTTGAGTATGGCAGACATCGGGAAACAAAGCCCTTTTTGTGCTTTATCCAGCATCCGGCGGATAGAGTCGAACTGATTCTTATTGATAAAGCTCTTGAAGAAAAGATCGGAAGAAAACTGAATCGTAATCTCCCGTATCTCTTTCGAATGGCAGTCGTTCTGTTCCCAGACGTGTTCCAAATCTTTTCCTGTTATCAATACCAAATCATAATCACCTATCACTTCGGAAGAGTCTCCTACAATCCGCCTTACTCCGGCAGCCTTTTCGGTGAAGTTCAATTCAAACTCGGAGTGGTTGTGTATAGGATAAGTGAATTCCGTTTTATAACGTTCCGCAATGTAAAAGCAATCCTTATCTGATAAAGGAGTGATTTCACGGATAATCTGGTTGGATAACGGTGTAGTCATAGTAATTACAATTTATAAGCGTTTTATCGTTTGATTAGTTTTCTATCTTTACTCCTATCCGATGCAGGTCTGCCCCCGACGGGTTTTGGAAGACACGCAAGTCGAATTCGGGAATAATGGCAAGCACATGATCGAAAACATCTGCCTGTATGCCTTCGTAGGCAACCCATACTTTATTGGCAGAAAAAAAATAAAGTTCCAATGGGATACCGGTTTCAGTAGGCTGAAGCTGACGTACCATACAGGTCAGGTCTTGGTTGACGGTAGGCAGATTCTTCAGATAGTTAGTCAGATAGGCCCGGAAAACTCCCAGGTTTGTTTGCCGACGTCCATTCACTAACACAGAGTTGTCGATATGATGTTCCTTATTATATTCTTCCACTACCTTTTCCGTTTCATCCACATAGTCTTTCAAGATTTGTATCTTCCGGTATTTTGCCAACATCTCCGGTGTACAGAAATGCACACTGGTCATGTCTATATTGATGGAACGTTTCACACGACGTCCGCCGGATTCCTGCATTCCCTGCCAGTTTTGGAAAGAATCACTAATCAATAGATAAGGAGGAATGGTGGTGATGGTATTATCGAAGTTACGTATTTTTACGGTATTCAATGTTACTTCTATCACCGTACCGTCCGCACCGTATTTCGGCATCGTGATCCAATCGCCCACCTTCAGCATATTATTGGCGGAAAGCTGGATGCCGGAGACAAATCCCATGATACTGTCCTTGAAAACCAACATCAGAACCGCAGCGGAAGCTCCCAATCCGGTCAGCAACACCACCGGACTTTGCTTTATCAGAATACTGATAATGATGATAGCTCCTATAAAGAAGAGAATGACTTGCGCTGTCTGCAAAAGCCCCTTCAAAGGTTTGTCTTTATATTGTTCACGCGCGCTATATACCAGATACACAGCCGTAAACAAAGCACTGACGAAGCGAAGAAAGACTGCAAGGATATAAATCATGCAAAGTCTTCGAAGAAAATCAAGCAAAGCAGAGTCTGCATGTTCGGGAAAAGCAATAGGAATAGATATATAAATCAATATAGGCGCCACCATCCTGCTGATGTTCACCATTACTTTATCATTAAATACAATATCATCCCAAGTAGCTTTTGTCTGTCTCACCAATTTAGCCACAGTACGCAGAATAATCTTGCGGCAAATCAGATTGGCCAGTAATGCTATTCCAATAATAAACAATAAGATGATAAAGTTATCAATCTTATCAGCCATAGCTTCATCCACTCCCATCGAGAGCAAAGCATGATTCACCTCTTGCATCACTACATTACCTGCTTCTTCCGGTTGCCCGTTTGCCAATGCCACACTCACTGTATCAACCACTTCTTTTACTTCTTTCATAAGCAATCGTCTCTCTCTTTTTTAGTTTTTCTTTTATTTATGATCTCTGTTTCTTTTCTTCTTTATTCTTTCCTTCTTCCAAATATTCACTGATATCCTGCCGTAGCCAATCATAATGGAAGAGTCTTTTGTAGGCTACATTCTTCTTGAGCATGATTTCTACGTTCACCTGGCTGTTCTGATAACAAGTCAGTTCGTTTCTGAATTGCTCATTGTGTTCGGCCAGCCGCTTGATTTCCTGTTCCCGTTCACGACGCAATACGGTGCAGACCGGAATCAGTAGTTTCATTACCACATTATCCATCACATGGTGTCCCTGCATATACAAGTAAGTAGTTTCCGGCACCAAGCCCAGCTCTTTAAATTCAGTCCGCAATCCATTCACCTGATTGATGTTATGGGGGAATTTCTTTTTCAACTCTGCCAACTTCTGATTAACCCGTTGTTGAAGGGATTCCAAGCTCTTTTCCGGATGCCGGAGATTAATCTCGCGCAAAGAAGTATAAGTATGGAAATCGTACATGGGGAAAGTGTAAGTATCCCGTTGGCGATAGAACCATACGTTCCAGAGGAAAAGCGGATATACTATTTCAGAGTACTTCTTCAGGTAGAAGTTGAAATCTAAAATGGAACGGTCATTCAACGTAGCCTGCACACATACTTCGTGAAGGCTTTCGGCAAAACAATGATAGTTTTCAATAGCATAGGTATAAGTCTGAAAAATATACCTGTTCCGATTGATTTTACGGGAAGTATTGGTAGCTCCCTGCAACAGGAAATCATAGTCACTGTCCACACAGGCAATCAGACTTCTCCCCAATTCGGCTGTATTCAGCGTGTTCATGAGTACCATCTTTTTTCCTTTTGCCAGGGAGGTGGCCGAAGGAAGCATCACTTGGAAATAGTGTTCGTCGTCTTCAAACTCTTCAAGCAATGTGCGCCAGAAAGCGATGTCGTCATAGCTTTCTACGTAAGCGATGATACGTCGGCGGGCTTTCTTCGGATAAAGCTTATGGGCGGCATTGAAATAAGAAGAAGTCAGATTATCTCGTAGTGAAGTTGCCATTTGTTCTATTACAGGTTTCGAATTACAAATTACAGTTGGAAGAATCCTTGTCGAGCTTGTGCCCTACGGTGGTAGATATATCGCTTACTTCTGTCACGGCATCCAGCCAGCCTTCCATAATGACGGCAGGCGAATGGGTAGTCAGGATAATCTGCACATTCGGATTCAGTTCACGTATCATAGCAATCAGTTTCTGCTGCCATTCTATATGAAGGGAGGCTTCCGGCTCATCCATAAACAATACACAATGGCTGTTGTCCTGCACGAGTACGGTCAGCAGGATAACCAGCATTTGCTTTTCACCGGACGACAGTTTATAAGGGAATAATAGTTCGCCATCCTGATAGAAAGCGATATCGTTCCGTTTCCGGTCTATCTTTTTGCGTGTATAGCTGAACAGTTCGTCAATCATATCCTGAAAACGACGTTTGGCTACAGATAATGTAGCTGCTTTACGACGCTCTTCTTCATCAGTGCTGGAAAGCATTTCAATCATCTTATTACCAATGTTGACCTGATAATCGAGGTAACGGCGTTGCAAGAGATAGAGTTGCCAGTCCAGTTCAGACTTTACATTCTTGTCGGCCATGCGGGCTGTGAAGTCACCCATAATCAGGGGACGGTCGTAGCTTCGGATGACGTCATAAGGAATATAGGTTGCCTGGGGATTGTCGAAAAAGAGACGCACTCCGTTCTTCTCGTCACTTTTCATTTCACCGGAAAGTTCTTCGAGGTATCCCACCGAACGGTTCAGAATGGTAGTCTTCCCCACTCCGTTGATGCCGGAGAGGATGTTCACATCGGGACGCAAATCCCATCCTATATTAAAGCGTTCCCATAGTCCGTGTATCTCGATACGACGGATATAATTGGCTTGTTGTTCCATAATATTCAAGTTTAATCAAGGCAAAGGTATATAAAAAAACAGATTTTTTACGCCCGGTAAATAAGAAAGTCAAGACCGCGACTATCTTTGTGGTAAAA